>Ga0307434_1001964_pt1 | contig 10272 bp, 21 predicted proteins | sample SalMarWE160220MG_FD_202156 | JGI IMG/M metagenome (GOLD analysis project Ga0307434, IMG submission 202156) | Salt marsh sediment microbial communities from the Plum Island Ecosystem LTER, Massachusetts, United States - WE1603-220 | ecosystem: Environmental > Aquatic > Marine > Intertidal zone >...
TCTCTTGTGTGGTGTCTTAAGAGGTCTTGTCTTGGGCAAAAAACCATCCGGCTGTGGCCGGCTGAGCCCAAGACAAGACCTCTTAAGCCACGCAGCGCAAGGGTAGCTGGTATACACACTCCAGCAACCCTTACACTGCCAAGAGCCACACAAGAGAAAACGCCAGGACGCTTTGCGCTTCTGGTGTCTGTGCCGGTAACTTGGCTTTTACGAAGAAGACAACGGGATTTTCACTGTCACCTTCTTTTTTCCCCCTTTATTAGATAAAACAAAAAAGGGCAGGCCCGGGAGTACGTCGAGGGGTTGACGGGACGATGATCAGTGGGGTATATAGGCTACATGGCTAAACACATTGTGAAGGCAGTCACACACAGGAACCAGGTCAGGATCTCAATACCAGCGCTGTTATTAAAAGAAATGAACTGGACGGAGGCGGCCATGTTCATACTCGAAAAAGCAAGCGAGGAGGAAGTAAAAATAAAACAACTGTACCGGAAAAGGGACCTAAAATGACAGAAGAATCAGCACGGCAAGAAGACCTGCAGACGGTAGAGGTTGAGAAAATAGACAGGCCGGACGTAGTGGACAGGATAACGATAGACCTGGAGGAGATCAAAAGCCTGTCTGAAAATATACAGGAACAGGGCCTACTGCAGGCACCGGTACTGCGAGAGAAAGACGGACGATTCGAAATTGTCGCGGGCGATAGGCGAATAATGGCAGTAAAACGACTCGACTGGACGACGGTGAAGTGCGTGATAAAAACACTCACAGACCAGCAAGCAGCGGAAATCAGAGCCAGCGAGAACCTGCAAAGAGAGAACCTTTCGGTAATAGAAGAGGCGAGAATTTATAGAAACCTAAACCAGAAACATCACATGCCGATTGACAGAATCGCGCAAAAGATGGGGAAAAGCCCTGGAACGATAAAGCGAAGATTAGATCTTCTGAAGATGCCAGACAGTCTGCAGAATGCGATGCACGAAAAAAAGATCAGTTACGGAGTGGCGGAAGCATTATGGCCGATAGCAGACCCGGGTGCACTTGATTATTACCTGGGCTTCGCAATCGACCACGGGGTAACGGTAACAATCGCCAGACAGTGGACAAACGACTGGAAAAACTCACAACGAAGAATCGAGAATGAGAACAAGGACCCGATGGAACAACTGACCTCGCCGGCAGAACGACCGACATATTTGGCGTGTGACCTATGCCAGGAACCAGTGCTAGTACAAAACCTGGCAGTTATACGAATCTGCCGGGAGTGCGCGAAGAAAATAACGTAAGGAAGACGAACAGATGACGAGACAGCAAATACAAGATCTAAGAGAGCTATGTGACAGGCTACGGGCAAGAGGCTTTAGCTGGAGACACGAAGACTATCTATTGCTAAAAGAGACATTACCGGAAATGATAGCAAGGGAAGAGTAACCAAAATGACGCCGAGACAGGGAGTGAAGATAGTCGCGCTGCTTGATCTGTGCGACGTGACGATTAGGAAAAACGGGGCATACGCGAGAATAACAATACCTATGCCAGGGACATGGAAGAAGAAAATGACAAGAAGATTATGTAAAAAGGGACCACACGGAAAAATAATAATGCACAGCTTCGACGGCAAGAAAATATATGTGCAGTTTGGCGCTGCCGAACTCAAAACAAGCTTAGAGGAGATATTCTATGGCACAGCTACCCGTAAATTTGGAAATTGACAGGCTCATGAATTTGATACGCGGTTTTGGATGGGAGATGGAAAAGAAAGAAGAGACCGCAGAATTAATTACTGTTACAATAAAGAAAAAAATAATCGTGGAATAATACAAGCCCTTCCCTAATTCTTCCTATCTGGCATGATGGGAACGGTCAACGTGTGCGCAACTGGACAGACTCCAGGCGCAAGCGCCACGTTGACCGTCTTTTTTTTGTCAAACAGTATAGGTAAAACCTATACAACGTATTGATAATCCCTATAGCCTAACCCGATATCGGGAAAGTGAGACATTTTTACATCTTGACCGTAATGCAGGTTTACTGCATATAATATATACCTTCGGTAAAAGGTTATTGAGGCCGGCTACACCGGCCCTCAAATAAGGACTAAAACCATCGATTTTTATAAGAGGGACGGAAACGACAAGAGTTTATGAAATCGAAGCACTCGCGGGATTGAAATTTGGGAGACAAAGGTACTTACGGCTCAATTATAGGTTTTTCCTATTTCATTCAATCTGAGTGGCCACCCGGCCCCAAAGATAAAGCGAATGCGTTCGTCTGCTTACTTTTAAGAAAGGAATTACAAAAATTATGCCAAATAAGGAAGGTTTGAGTGATGCGGAATACTAAAACACAGACTTTGTCAACAATTGCCGGGGTGATCAGGAAGTATAAAAAGAAATACTGTGTCGCTAGCCAAGAGAAAATAATCGAGCTGCTGGAAAACTGGTATGGAACAGAAATTAAGGTCAGGGCATTAAATTATCACCTGGCAGATCTAAGAGAGTGGAAGATGATTAAGTCAATCAAGAGGACACACCGGAAGAAAGATGGGACGCTGGTACTACAAACAACAGCAACCTGTATAACACCTTTAGGATATTATGAGTTGGCAAAGTTAGGGTGTGAGTGGGCGTTGAAGAAGTATAATGAGCTGATCAAGAGATATTTCCCAAAACCGGTAGTGAAAATTGATCCTCCGGAAAAGTACGACAAAGAGGAGCATAGAAGGAGGCGAGCTCTCGGAAGAGAGATTTTTAAGACCGAAGAGTACCGTAAGGCCTTCGGCCTGGATTAAAAAGCGCAACAAAAAGGCCCGGGATTCCGGGCCATGATTCACCGTAGTGCAGGTTTCACTGAGTTACTACTCTCGCGGGCGATTACGAAGGATAAACCTGTTCGCTATATCCCCACGAACATTTTTTTCGCCCACTAAATGATCCTTAATCACGAACTGGACACTCCAGTATTCTTGATCGTCATTAGGAGAGGGATCATACACACGCTTCAAGAGAACGGCATCACCCTCGACTATAAGCTCTGTGATTGGATCTTTATAAATTCTGACAATATCTCCTTTTTTCATTTTCTCCTTTCTAAGAGTTGCTACTCTCATCACACCACCTCCGTGTTTTCCCGGAGAATCCTACCTTGATCGTCTGTGATGATCCAGGTGGAAAATCCATCAATTTGAAGATTGATAGGCCGAAAATCTGTAAGACTTAATACGTCGATCCACATCTGCGCGATAAACTTTGCGCTACAGAACCTGATTGCGGGATCTTGATCTGTTTTTACCATTTCGTAAATCCTCCTATTTGATTTACACATATCTATTGCAAGGTACGGGCCAGATTTTATGACGGAAAGTGCGGGTCTTGGGGCATTTTTTATGGGAGAATAGTAAAAAAAGTCAATAGATTGACATTGGCTATATTTAGCCAGGCGTAAGAAGGGCATAGGAGTAAAGATAGAGCGAGGGTATTAAATTATTGACAGGATATGTTAATAATTTGACAGGGGGGGAAAGTGTAGGGAAAACCCTACACTTTGTTGACACTATTTGAGAATTGAAGGGCGAAGATTGGAAATAGGAGCTGGTGCCAGGTAATAACAGAGACCAAAAACCCTACCTTCGGAAACAATGAGCGGATCATCGGACCAGCCAACAATAGAGCGTGACAAAATTGTACCACTGGAATCCTTGCGGAGCGTTTGAAGGCCCACAAACCAGCGACCCTCAACACCGAGAGTAATGGTGTACTCGGTGTTGTCAGCGGTCCAAATAGCAACTGGATCCACTTTCTCAATATCGGATGACCGGACGAGATAGACAATGTACTAAATAATATCATCGGCGGGGATCGGCTGACCGTTGTCAAACTTAGTGACGGGATCCCAGACGACTGTGACCTGGTTGGCTGTGATCCACTCCTGACAGGAAACAAAACCAGGTATTGATAAAACCAATACGACGACAAAGAGTGATAGGTATTTCCTATACATGGTATAGCTCCTTTGAATGAAGAATTTACTATCTTGTAGCAGAAATGTGTTGACAGAGCAAGGAAGAGAGAATACAGAAACTATAAGAGCCGGGAAAAGATAGAAACATCGGCACTTACGGAACAAACCATGTTAATCAAACCAGGCGTTGATATTTCGAGGTTGAACCGGGAGATCCGGAGGACCTTGAATACACTGGACAGGATATATTATGGCCATGGTGATGACCTGGTCATCACATCAACCTATGAGGGAAACCATTCTCCCTCATCTCTCCATTACGCAAACGACGCGATTGATATAAGGCTGCCTTCCAAGGAAAAAAACACGGTATTGGTAGAAATAAAGAACGCTATAGGTAAAACCTATGACGTTATTTACGAAACCGACCACATCCATGTCGAGTACGACCCGAAGGAATAGAAGACAGGCGGAAGAAAAATGGGATGTACGCTGACAGAAAAGAAGGGCAGTAAAGAGAAGTGGGTATGCCGCACGACGGAAGCAACAGATGAATATGTAAAGGGTATAAAGGAGACGACGAAGTCATGGGCGAAATGTACCTGCGAGGCAGCGGACAACTACAAGGCAGGCGTGGACGCCGCCCACGTCAAAGCATCACTGAGAAAGGCCGTACAGAAATTAGGCCAGCAGGGATATTTACAGAAGACACTGGCAAAAGGACCGCAAAGATTCGCTGAGGGTGTTACAGGGGCGGGCGATGCATACGAGAAAGGTTACGAGCCTTTCCATAAAACGATTCCAACTATCCTTCTTGGACCACGGTTTCCACGGGGAGACCCCAGGAACCTTGAGAGGTGCAAGGCCGTATGCACGGCCATGGGACAAAAAAAAGTGGAATTAGCCGGGGCAGGCACGGTGACCTGTCCGGAAAAATAATATTACTTTAACAGAGGAGATTTAAATCATGGCAGAAATCAAAGATTTAGCGGCAATCAAGGAAAAGTGGACCCGCGTGACCCCACAACGGACAGAGGACTACACTCTCGGAATAAAGAACCCGAGGCGTGACTGGGCCGGTGAGACGGCGGGAGCATCAGACAACTACAAGGCCGGCGTGGACGCCGCACAGGCCAAAGGGATGTTTGCCAAGGGCGTGAAGAAGGCAGGCACGGCGAAGTGGCAGTCAAAGGCCCTGGCAAAAGGACCGACAAGGTTCGCTGAAGGTGTCTACCTTGCCGGCGGAGACTATGAGACAGGATTCGCGCCATATCGCGAGGCGATATCACGAGCGACTTTACCACCGCGGTTTCCGAAGAGAGATCCTCGGAACCTTGAGAGGGTAAAGGGCATCGTAAACGCCATGATCGCCGAAAAGACCAAAGCGTAAACCATGAAGCCGACAGACGTCCTGAAAATTATGGAAATTATCCGGATGTTGTGCCCGTACCTGAAGGATATGGCAGCGCGCACAGACAGCCCGATCGACGACGCCATCGTCGAAATAGTCTGCAGCCTGGTTTTAGCAGCGAACACAGACCAAAAAGAGTGAGGTAACCAGATATGAATTATAGACTTGCAACCATTCTTGACCGGGAAGCAATATCGGCAGACATGACAAAGGTGATCGATATTAACCTCGCCGACCCGGTATCACAGTTCCAAATCGTCTATGAGGTTGTTAACGGCAACCAGGCTGCCGGTGACGGACACCCGGCAAAATGTGTCACAAAGATCGAGCTCGTGGACGGATCAGAGGTTTTGTACTCCCTGTCAGGGCAGGAAGCCCAGGCAGTGGACTGGTATCATAACAAAAAAGAGCCCCCGAATATTATCCTGTACACAAACGGGATGAATTCGGAAATGATCTTCAATATGAACTTCGGCAGGTATCTTTATGACCCGCTATTCGCATTCGCGCCCAAGAAGTTCACCAACCCGCAGCTGAAAATCACAATTGACCTAAACGCCGGCGGCAGCCTGTCTTCAAGCGGATATCTCACGGTACTCGCGCAGATATTCGACGGGAAAACAGTAGAGCCGACGGGCTTCCTGATGCACAAAGAGATCAATAACTACTCTATGGGCAGCGCATCGCACGAGTACGTAGATCTACCGGTCGATTTCCCGATTCGGAAGCTCCTTATAGCAGCGCAGACATACGGGACGGGCCCTGAATACCTGATCAACAAGATCAAGCTGTCAGAGGACAATGACCGGCGTGTGCCGGTCAATCACACCATGTTTGAGCTGCTCAGGAATATGGCACAACACACACCGCCATACAGGGAGTGGATTATCGGACCGGGCACCACAACGGCGCAGTACTTCTACTGCACGCCATGTTACTGGCCGGCATTCGCAGTCGCAGGCTGGAGAGCAACAATCGGCGGCGGAGACAAAAATATCTACGAGGGAGACGGCGGCAGATTCAAATATATCCAGACGGCCGCAGGGCCAAACTGGCAGGCACACGTTGAGGGATGGGCACCGCACGGGGTCCTCGAAATACCATTCGGACTGCAGAATGAGCCGGACGACTGGTTTGACGTGTCAAAGCTGGGTAATCTAAGGCTTGACATCTTATCAGTTTCAGGCAGATCATCGACCGACACAGTCCAGGTATTCCTGCAGCAGTTGAGGAAATACGCAGGATAAAAGCGGGGCATAGAGTGCCATGATGAATATTAATGAGTTCGACCTGTTATACCGGGAGCGACAAACGGCTGTCGGTATAACAGGTACGAACGTAATCATAAAAACGGAGAGGGTGCGCCCGGGAAGGATCCGGGCGCTCACCCACGTATCGATCGAAAACAAAACCAGCGCATACACTGAGTGCCGGCTCTCGATTCGTAACGGGGCCGAGGACTTCATGATCGACCAGGCAATATATCCGGATAAAAACGAGCTCCTGGTACACCCGAAAGACATACTGCTGGGAGAGGGTGACGTATTGCGGGCCACGCTGACGGGCACGGTCACGGGTGACATCCTGGAGCTGCACGCCATAGGCTGGGAAATGCCGAGGGGGCGGTGAAACCATGGAGAGACACACAGAGTATCATAAAGAGCTGGAAAACGAGGATAAGGTCTACGAAATCACCTCTGTTGACTTTACGGCAGCGAATCCGGAGACAAAGACGCTGCAGTTGTCGCCGCCAGCAGGGAAGGTATGGCACCTTGATATAATCAAGGCCTGGACGGACGAAGCTCCGCCGGACAACACGAACGTCGGGTCATTGACCGACCTGGACATATATATCAACGGGACAACCAAGAAGGTCGCCAAGAGTTACGCGAGCGATATGATCGGGACAACTTACAGGACCTGTGGAATCGCGTTTCACTGTCAACAGAAATTCGGACAGCGCCTAAAAATAACCGAAACAGTAAATGGGGTCTATGTCACGGCCACAAAGACCGGAACAGGGACTCACAAACTGTGGTTGTCCGTGGAGGGTACGGCGATATGAGCATCGAATTGACGGACACAAAAAGGTACGAGCTGGAGAAGGAAAACGTGATCAATGTGATCCTGGCGGCGAACCGGCTGGGGCAGGAGCTGACCGAAGAGGCGCTCGCCATGGTGCTCAATATCGATATAGCCACGGTTGGCAGACTCATCACGGCACTCCGAAACGAATCCATCATAAAGTGAGGCACGGCCGTGTCTCGTCAAATCTTATGGCAGTATGGGACCAGCGGGACGAACGGGTCGGGAGATAATCAGCTTTATTATCCCTTGGCGGCTTTTCCCCTGGCTAACGGCAATGTGTTGATTACGGACCACTACAACCACCGGGTGATCGAGGTGGACCGGGACCGGCAGATTATCTGGCAGTATGGGACGAGCGGGACGTCAGGGTCGGGGGATAATCAGCTTGATTATCCCTTTGTGGCTTTTCACATGGCTAACGGCAATGTGCTGATTGCGGACCGGCACAACAACCGGGTGATCGAGGTGGACCGGGACCGGCAGATTATCTGGCAGTATGGGACCAGCGGGACGAACGGGTCGGGAGATAATCAGCTTTATTATCCCTTTGCGGCTTTTCCCATGGCTAACGGCAATGTGCTGATTGCGGACCGGGACAACCACCGGGTGATAGAGGTGGACCGGGACCGGCAGATTATCTGGCAGTATGGGACCAGCGGGACGAACGGGTCGGGAGATAATCAGCTTTATTATCCCGTGACGGCGTTTCCCATGGCTAACGGCAATGTGTTGATTACGGACTACGGCAACCACCGGGTGATCGAGGTGGACCGGGATAGGCAGATTATCTGGCAGTATGGGACGAGCGGGACGGGAGGATCGGGAGATAATCAGCTTAATTCTCCCCTATCGGCTTTTCCCCTGACTAACGGCAATGTGTTGATTACGGACTTAAACAACCACCGGGTGATCGAGGTGGACCGGGACCGGCAGATAATCTGGCAGTATGGGACCAGCGGGGTTTTAGGGTCGGGGGATAATCAGCTTAATTACCCCCTAGTGGCTTTTCCCCTGGCTAACGGAAATGTGTTGATTGCGGACCACTACAACCACCGGGTGATCGAGGTGGACAGATAATGTTTTACACCTTCAGCTACACGCCAACGGCGGCGGACACCGAGGCCTCGCCGCATGAGCTGAAGATGAAATTGACCGCCGGGGTGATTCACCAGGTGGACATCCTGTTCCAGGACGGGTGCGACCACGAGGAGTTCGTCCAGATAAGGCAGGAAAACTTCCAACTATGGCCATCGAACCGGCTGGAAAAGATGCGGGGAAACGCAACGGTAATTTCCTTCAGAGAATTCTATGAGCTTGGACCCGAGACGAGCATCTTGACCGCGCGGATATGGACGACCCTGACAACGGATTTTAAGGAAGTCCTTATAAATATCGGCCTTCTTCCCAAGGAAATCATACAGCCCTTTTCATTCAGGGAGCTGTTAGAGGCGGCCATGGCCGACTGACCATGGCGACAAAGCGGCAGAAACGACTATTCGCACAGAGAATTTTATGGCTGGTAATAGGCCCAGACGCATGTAAATATTTTCGATTCCCTTGGTGCGAGAAGGCGAGCGAGCCGCTGAGAAGAGAGGACCTTATCGGTCCTCAGGAGCCTCCAGGACCACAAGAAGCACCAATCCCACCAGGCGTGCCGGGTGAACCGGGCCCGCCGGCTCCGCCTCCTGGGCCGGCGGCACTGGAACCTGGGGAGCCGGGCGCGCCGGTTCAACCTCCCGGAGAGATACCTACTGAACCAGGTGGACCGGGTGAACCAGGCGTCCCGGGAGAACCGGGCGTTCCGGCTCCGGCACCAGGTGAACCAGGCGCGCCGGGAGCTCCGGGAATTCCGGCTCCGCCGGGAGCTCCGGCTCCGGCGCCAGGTGAACCAGGCGCGCCGGGAGCTCCAGGAATTCCGGCTCCGCCAGGAGCTCCTGCTCCGGCGCCAGGTGAACCGGGCGCGCCAGGAGCTCCAGGAATTCCGGCTCCGCCAGGAGCTCCGGCTCCGCCTGCGCCGGCGCCTCCGGTTCCCACACCATATATTCCACCTCCGATCTTTGTGCCCCCATGGGCGCCAGGACCTCCTCATCCACCGGCGCCAACTCCACCTGTAGTGACGGGATACTGGTTCGAAGACCTATTCGACGACTTGGCTGAATGGGAGCAATGGACAGGGGGCACGGGAGCAATATCAATAACGGGCGGGATACTAAACCTACGCGGCAGCACATCAGATGACGAGGCGGGGATATGGAGAGAAGACAGCAGGCAGGTTCCTGAATCATTTAACCTAATGATACGAGCAAAAGCAACAGCAGGTTACACGGTAGCAGATGGATGGTGGACAGTAATGATCTATACCGGCACACAGACACTCGAGGTACGCTTTCTACCAAACTGGGGACAAATATTCATAAGGAACCCGGATCAAGGACCATACTGGTATACGGCCGACATGCAGGGAATCTGGATAACCTGGCTATTCAAGGTAAGCGGCAACAAACTAAGCATATACCGTGATGGCGTAATCGAGATTGAAGATATAACGATGTTCCCTGAAGCATGGCCGGTCACGGAACTGGACTTATTGATAAGTGACGAGATAGACGCATATTTTGACTACTACCGAATAGAAGACACGACCTGATTATGATAGACTACCTGTTCAAAACGACGCCTTTTGTAATTGCCTTTATAGTGTACTTTATACGGCTGGAGGTGAAGCTTGCGAGTATATCAAACGACCTGTGTTGGATCAAAAAAATCGTCCGGGAGATATTGAGGGACCAGACAAAGATATGCGAGGGAGA
>Ga0307434_1001965_pt1 | contig 10272 bp, 6 predicted proteins | sample SalMarWE160220MG_FD_202156 | JGI IMG/M metagenome (GOLD analysis project Ga0307434, IMG submission 202156) | Salt marsh sediment microbial communities from the Plum Island Ecosystem LTER, Massachusetts, United States - WE1603-220 | ecosystem: Environmental > Aquatic > Marine > Intertidal zone >...
GTATCAATTCATCTGCGAAGTCCCTGACTTCTGTCTCAAATAGGGTAGCAGGAAACTTATCCTCTGGGTAGAAATGTCGATTGTCCGATCCGTAGTCGTGGTCGATCCCTACCAGTAGAGCGGTCGTAAACCCCATCCAATAGGCCAGTTGCAGGTTTACATACGTTTGAGTGCCCAACACCCCGACAGCCCACAAAGGGCTGTAGGAAAACTTCCCTTTCTGTGGGACCCCATTAGGAGCAACTGAGAGAATGCCATATGTCCGGTTCATTCCCCCAAAGCTCTTGAGAGTGTTACGATTCACAAATGCTGAACCTCCCCTCTCTGTGACCTTCTTTACATAACTACGTATAATTTCAAGCTGTTCCAATCCTTCCACCTGTGTATTACCGCTGATGCTGTAATAGGTTGGAAGGAAATCGTCCATCATATGAATACGATTGCACCCAAATGATGGATGCGATTTCAGGAATTCCAGTGGTACGTCCTTCAATGAAATTCCATTGCCTATGATGATGCAGGTCTCTCCTTCATGTTTGTTCTGTAGCGAATGCGGGGCCATGTATCTTCCTCCTCCTTGACGTGATGTCTAATTATCTCATAGGGTCTGTATTCAAGTCAAGGTAAGGGGTTGACATAACTACAGGGTATACAGTAGAATAAAGCTAAGTCCAGTTTAGTGGAGGTATTTTCCGTATGCCTAACGGCGACCTTTCATTTGAAGAATTTATAAAGCTCTATCCTCAGTTCGATGAAGCGTTCATCAAAACCATGATGGGAAAGGGATTGAAGATCAGGGTACAACAAACAGGGCATGAAGCTAGGATGGGACATGAACCTCTACCTAATCCTGTTTATCAGGGCATGAGCAATACAATTATTATTCCCCAGCACGCTCTTGGTGATTCTACTGTTATAGAACATGAAATGGCTCACGCTCTTACAGACCTTGACCCAAGGGCTTTGAGGAATGCAGGCTTTACTGCTCCTCAGACGTTTCTTGGTGGAATTGGCCCAGGTGTTGGGCTTGATTCCCCAGGAAGTTTCTTGAAGGGGCTTGCTTCACTTATTGCACCTAACACAGTAACAAGAGCCGCCGAGTCCTTTGCTATTAGTTCAGCGGGTAAGGAAGCCTATCCTGACTTCGATCCTATGGGGAAGAGGAGACAGTTTGACTTTATGTTCAAGAACAAGGTATTGCCAGAAGCGCAGGCAGAGGCAGAATCAGCAGATAGGGTAATGTTACAACAGGCTTCCTATTTGAAAGATATTGCTAAGGAGCATCGGTCTGCCCCTAAACCTGTCGTACCTAGAATGAGGGAACCAACAACGAAACCAATACCTGCTCCACGTCGTCGGGGCGGGGAACAGGAGTTTTAAGTTGAGATCATTTATTGAATGGCTTGACAATGACGGTTTTTACATCAAGTCTGATTGGGATGAAGAGACAAATTCGTGGATATCTCACAGTAGGCTGACACTTGACCAGTGGCAGAGGGATATCATGGAATACCTACTTACAATAGATCCAGAGACGGGGACGTTTCCTTTTAGGACAATGCTTCTGTCTATGATTAAAAAGTCAGGAAAGACAACTATCGGGGCGGCAATAGGAGCGTGGTACGCCGAGTGTGGACCTGATAACTCAGAGATTTACGTGATTGCCAACGATGTGAAACAGGCCCAGCAGCGAATGTTTGAAGACATCAAGTACCATGCGATGCAGCGCAGAGAAGAACCCCATGGTAAAGAGATATGGGGGGCGCTGTTATCAGAGGAACTGCGGCTACATAACGGGACATACATCCAGGTTCTCGCTCGTGAATACACATCTGCTGCTGGGTCTCGTCAGGGTCTAACCCTGTGGGATGAGTTGTGGGGTTATTGCGAGCAAGTGGGTACGAAATGTCTGAATAAGGATCTGGAGTGGGTAAATGCTGAGGATTTGAAAGTAGGCGATGAGATTGTAGCCTTTGATGAGTATGCCACTAACGACAGGTATAGGAGTTGGAGAGGTTCTACAATTCTATCTACAGGAATAAAGAAGCTGCCTGCCATGAAGGTATCTCTGGTCAATGGGGATGAGAAGGTAGCCACCCCCGAACACAAACTGTTGGCACGTAGGGGTAGAAGAAATGAAGTAGTGTGGGTAGAAGTTCAGGACCTGAAGCCAGGAGATAGACTAATGAAAGTTCTTCCTGTGTGGGAAGAGAGCGTCTCCAAGGAAGCGGGGTATCTAGCTGGGGCATTTGATGGAGAAGGTTGGCTGTCCTGGCAATCAAATGGAACTAGGGGTCTTATCCTGGGGTTCTCCCAGAAAGATAATGAGATGTTTGAGCGGTTCGTGTCATCTATGGAAGATTTTGAAGTGGATTGGTATGAACATGCTCGCAGAGGAACTCATAACGATGTGAATGATCTAAGGATTCACGACAAGCAGACAGTTGTCCGACTATTGGGAGAACTCCGCCCGTCTAGACTACTCCCTAAGTTTGTTCCAGAGATGCTCGGTCGTATGACCGCAATTGAGTGGGTCGAAGTGTCGTCTGTTGAAGAGACTGAGGATACTGACATGGTTCTCCTATCCACATCTAGTGAAACTTATCTTACAGATGGATACTGTGCCCACAATACTTCCGAGCGGAGCCGCCGAATGTGGGAAGAGATGACCCTTCCTCCAACTGTGCCCCATCCTATGAAAGTAGTTGTGACTTATGCCGGATATAAGGGCGAGTCAAAGTTGTTATGGGAAATGTATCAGAAGTTGGTATTGAACGGTAAGCCACTAGAAAAGTTCAAACACTTGGTGAACCGCAAGGGCAGGCCAATTATCACACATATTGGGCGGCAGTTTGCTCTATGGGATGATCAACCAAGAATGGTGTGGCAGACAAAGGAATATTACAGGGAAGAAAAAGAATCTCTTCGACCAATGAAATTCCTTCAATTACACCGTAATGAATGGGTGACAAGTGAAGAGGCATTTATCCCTGAGAACTTTTATACAAGGGCGATTGTGTTGGATCGGCCCCTGCTGTATGACCCAGACTCAGAGTTCCGCAAGCACCCCATTTCCATCGGGGTAGATATTGGTATCAAGCATGATGACGCTGCTATCGTGGGTACGTATTATGACCCAAAGGAAGGTAAGTGTAAACAGGCTTTCCATGATATATGGAAAACAGACCCAGAGTATCCTTTGGATATCGAGCACACGGTGGAGAACAAGTTGGTGGAAATGAACGAGCTGTTCAACATTGTGGCAGTGCTATATGATCCATATCAATTTCATCGGTCAGCTACTACGTTGAAGACCAAGGGACTGCCGATGATAGAGTATGCTCAGAGTGAAAGCAATATGACAGCAGCAAGCCAGAACCTGTATGATCTCTACAAAACACAGAGGATTGAACATTATTCAGCCGATGACATGGAGGAGCAAGTTACTCTAGCAGCGGCCAAGAACAAGGGACGAGGATTTAGATTGGTAAAAGATGATGAGAGTGGCGCACCTAACGATGCCGCAATCGCACTAGCGATGTCAGCTTTTGATGCTGTGAAGAGAATGGGAGTGGACACTTCTGTAAAGGTAGTATGGGAATCTCCATTCTCCGATTTCACAGGCATCCCAGAGAAGTCATCGAGACAGAAAGAGGAAGAGGGACTACCGTTCGCTCTTCGGAGTAACTAATGGCAAATGAAGGAATGAAGGAAGTACTCTTCCATTATAGAAAAGCAAAGAATTTTTGTAAGCCGTGGCATGACAACATCAATCGGTGGCGTGCTTTATACAATTTTCAGCATTATACCAAGCGGGCTAAGGTAGGAGAGGAACGTTACGATGATCCAACCTACACGAATGTTGTAGACCTTGCAGTCGGCATCCTGCTATCCAACGACATGGAGTGGAAGGCTATGAGCTGGTCTCCATCAGTCCCAGGACAGAAGGATACCAGTCAGGTTGAGAAGTATCTAACTGGTACTATTGAGGCAAATAGCGAACGAGAGGAAGCGCATCTTATTTATCAGGCCATTCTGAATTTTGTAAGAGATGGGGCGGCTATTTTATATTCGCCATGGGACCCAGTACTGGCCGAGATGTTTGAGACTACCGTACAGATCCCAGATCCAGAACAGGGGGCAATTGATATGACTGGATGGGAAGAGACCCCCATCCGGCTACAGGTGATTGACCCTCTGAAGGTGTTTGTACTCCCAGGCGGCCCCAAAAGATGGTCGTGGCTATTCCGAGTAGAGCAGATGTCGGTACATGATGTGGAACAGACGTTTGACTTCAAGCTCAGTAAGTATAATCACCTGACAGATACCATGAAGATGGAGCACAAGGGAGAGCTGGTAGATGGTTGGAGTGTGAAACTTGGTAGTAAGGCAGAGGTTCAGAAGACTGAAGGTATCATGGGCGGAATCATGGACATGCTTGGACAGGTGAACATAACGCAAAAGAAAACTATAATCGTTCAAAGGGTGTTGATGTACGAGGGTATAGAAGTATGGCCTCTACAAGAAATGGAGGGATACAGGGATATTCCATATACCCTGGACTTCTTCAAACCAGTGGATAGGGATAAGCCAGCGGATTGGGGACACAACATCATGCGCCCCCTTGAGAGTTCCGTTAAAACTCTTGAGAAGGCGATTAACAGGCGAAGTAGGCAACTTGCAGTTTACTCAGGCCTACCCATTATTTCCAAGACACTTCCAGGTAGAGAAGTCTTCATCGACCCTGTGGTAGGCAATCATGTGAAGTTGCACCCAGACGAAGATCTGGTGTTCCCACGATGGCCTGGAAACCCACCGGACGTATCTCAACATATTGAGTTCATACGGGGACGGGTACAACAATCTGGCTTTACTGACATCGCTTTTGGTGCGGGGCCTTCACAGATATCTGGTTATGCCCTATCACAGATGAGTGACCAGAACCGAATACGGCTGGAGCAGCCGGTGAAGCACCTTGAGAATTTGTGGAGTCGGTGGGCTAAGAAGGTGTTGAGCTTGACTAAGTTCTTTGGTGAGGGGCAGGTGGTAAGGGTGTTTGGACGGATGCGTGGGCAAGAGTTCATCGAGCAGGTAATAGGCAATGATATGGACCAGTATCGGGTGCGGGCATACATCAAGCCTGAGTTCCCGAATGAGCGTGTACGTAACCATGCTATGGCGAATCAGGTTCGAGGTGTTTTATCTGAGAGTACAATTATGGAGAGGTATCTTGATATTGACCAGCCAGATGATGAACGAAGATTGCGGATACAAGAGATGGCCCAGACACATCCAGTGATGGTACAGATGGCCGTGACCAATGCGCTGATGGAGATGGCTACTGAAGGAGATCCAGCAGCTATCCTGACGCTGAAGCAACTACAGGAGGGTAACCTCCCAGGTCAACCAGGACGACCATCAGAACCTCAAGCAAATGAACAGATGATGGGTACGCAAGGGCCTAGAGGGGAGTTGGAGCCTACACGTAACCCAGAAAATGAACAGGAAGATTTGACCGGCGGGCCGCCTCAGCTGGGTCTTGGAGGCCCATAATGAGTAAAATGATGAAGAGCGTCAACGACTTGAAAGATGCTTTCCTGCGTGGTGCACAGGATGTTAAGAAGGCAGTAGGGATTGAAGATGATCCTGATGTAGCCCTATACGACCGAATGACTCCTGAGCACCTAGAGAAGATGAGAGAGCACTATGGTCTTGACAACACAATAGAATACATTAGAGATATGGCCTTTAGAAAGGCCACCAAGAGGTAACAATGTCATTAATATCTGGACTAACAGGTGGAAGATCTACGCCAACGCCGCCACCCCAACCATGGAGACCATCAACGGAAGTTGATCCTTATGAGCATCCTCCGGCAGAAGCTCCAATCTTCAATCAGAATGAGAATATGCCGCAGGCTGTTTACGAATCTCTTATGGCACAGGGTGTAACCCCCTCGTCTGTCTCAGAATCAGGCCAATATTGGGGGAATTTGCTTTACCCTGGGGGTGGGGGCGGTACATCATATCCAGTGGACTTCGATCCTATAATTAGTGGTGGCCTTAGCATCCCATCAGGGCCATCCACACCATCCACACCCACTGGTATAACTTGGGAAGAATTTGACTCTAGATTGGCCGGACCGGATTGGTGGAAAGCCCTGAAACCGAGTGAGATGAACGCACAAACGGAGCAGCTCGCTTCCCTGAACTTACTTATTCCTCTATTGTCCCCAGAAGATCAGCGGCAGGTTGCACAGTTCCTTTACAATACAGACCCAACGACTTTTGCTCACTTAAACCCAGAGCATAAACCCTACAAAACACCTACACCAAACGTGCTCCCTCCAGGGATACCACAAATTATGGCTACATTAGCTACGCCGACTCCTATAAGTCCTTCAGATCCATCAGCTACTCCCAAACCAATAGGTAAAGAGTTCTTCCCGCCCGCAAATGTTGGACGTGGTATTCGAGAGAAGTTCCAAAGCGAGAATAGATCAAAGAGTGGCCTGGCGGCTCTAACTAGACTGGCAGAGGCCACCGGTACGAGTGTAGAAGAAATGGGATCAGGCACACAGTTCCTAAGAAACATTCTTGACCAGATAGGGGACTTCACGGGTCAGGGACAACAATCTCGTCAGCAGTACATGGAGATGATGGGGTCGATAACTCCTACAATGTCGGGAGCTTCAGAAGCACAAGAGCCTTTTAAGGCATTGGCACGGATGTTATCACAACCATTCTTTAGTACTGGAAATCTAATGAATGTAAGTAAGAACGAACAAGGTCAGTATGTATTTGGGAAGGCCAACAAAGGTTTGTATTTTTAATAAGGAGGTAACCAATGTTTGAATACCTAAGTTTTCGATCACGTCCAGAAGAGTTGGATGGTAAGTTAAACACATATGCTATTGAGGGTTGGAAGCTGTTTTCAATTCAGCCTGATATGGAGAAGCATGGTATTTGGTATGTGGTGATGAAACGAGAAGCTGGAAATAAGCAAATTATAGAGGACTAATAAATGGCATCTTGGGATGTAAAACAAGGAGATTCGTTTGCCAGTATAGCTGGTGATTACTACGGCGACCAGCGAATGCTTGGTGCAATTATGCGGGCCAACCCAGGGATTTTTCACCTGCGGCCTGGAATGACTCTGCGCCTACCACCGAAACAGGATGATCCTTATGTTTCTGAGAAGGAGCTGCGGCGACAGCCCTACCCAGGAGCTGAAGGGTATGATCGTTACGGCAACAAGGTAGGGGGAGAAGGTGAAGGTATAGGAAGTGTTGAGGAGTTATTAAAGCTCGTTGGCATGGCTGCGCCTACAGAAGAAGAAGAGTTATTACCTTCTCAAGTAGCCCCTCCTGCCCAGTTGGTAGATCCTACAACTGGAGAACCTGTTGATCCATCTACAATTGGTATGCCACGAGTTGAACAGACCCAGTTTCTGGCAGATAAAACACCAGAGATGGAGAGGACAGAGCTGGAGAAGTTCATGAGTGCCGCACGTTCAGGGGATATCTTTTCATGGGAGCAGTATCAAGGTCCGAGAGGTCGTGAAGAGGCTCGACAGTTGCAGAGCATGATTGCTGATATGGATAGTGTTACCGAGTTGCAGAAAAAGTATTATGCAAAGCAAAGGGCGGAAGATGACCTGATGAGATGGCGGGGTGGGCCGGAGAAGGTTACCCCAGTTACATCTATGGATGAGACCCTAGCTAATTATAAGAAGTGGATGGGAGAAGATGCCCCTGCAACTATTATGGCTAAAGCTATGTTGGATCTCACCGACCCTATAGCGCAGCGGGAGAGGGAGCTAGTTGATAAGGAAGATCCAGAAGGTTTGACATACTTTACTGGGCCTCATGGAGATATCCGACCATACGACCCAGCATCTTCATTGAACGCCGCTCTACGAAGTCCTGCTGGTCTGGCTCTTACAGGCGAAGGGGCCAAGGGCTTGCATGGGGTTGTAGCTCAACAGGTTCCTGTGATAGATCGTGCTGTATCTGCTGTGTGGTCTACCCTAAAGATGCCTATTGAGGCCCCTCGATTTGTCTGGAACATTATGTTTGGTAATGACGATGAGATTGTTGTTGATACAAATAGAAAGCAGATTAAAGATAAGGAACTTGCCTTCAACATGTTGCAAGCTGGTACAGCTCGTCGTATTCCACGGAGGACATTTGCTATAACTCGATATGTTGGATTGCTGAACCAGCTTACAGAATCGTGGAGAGCTTTGTTCGATCTTGGGGGTTATACAGAAGGGTGGGACAAGGATTATGCTCCACCAGCTCCAGCGTTCTTGATGTTCGGGCCTACTACCGGTGGTGCTGGTGGTCCGTCCTATATGTCCCCAGAACAGATTGATGAATTGACTGATTGGCAGGAAGAACACATTTCTTATATAGAAGAGAAAGATGTTGAATTGAATAACATGCGTGACGAGGCTTACGATTTATTGAGTAAAATTGATTCGCTTGCTGTAACATACACAGAGACAGGCGATGAACAATATGCTGATCTGATAGAGTCTAATGCCGCTAGAGCTGAGGAGCTTATTCGAGAATACCATACTTCTCAAATGCAAATGTCTACGACTGGATTCAACCCATACTTTGCTATTACATGGGATTCCAACCACATAGCCAGAGAACAGTTTCTTGATGCTTTAGTAGAAGTAGAAATGCAATTAGGGCGTCCTCTTGAGGTCAAGGATATTGTCGGTGTCAAGGATCACTTCATTGATCCATGGGAAGAGATGGCCTTTGAAATTGGTATTGATCCTTTCACATGGTTAAGTATTGATTTTGTTGCTCCAGTATGGAAGGGCGCTACGAAAGTAGTGGGTACACTGGCTCGGTCTCTTGGAGATGATATTATAGAACTGGCGGCTAGAGCGGGAGCTAGATTACCCAAAGGAACTCTTGCCAATAAGCTGCGTTCTCCTCTATTTATAGCTGCACAGATGGTAGATATGACACGAACAAGCGCCATCCGGTCTGCGGCTAATAAGCTGCGAAACCCTTTATATGATGCTCTAGTCCGGCTGGGTAAGAACTCAGTGGATACGTTGGGCGGTGAGGAATCTTATAGAGGATTGGTAGACCGGTTAACAACTGCTATGCAAGCTATAACAGAAACAGGAACAAAGAACACAGATGAATTGAAGGTAGCAATTGAGAGTATTACCAACATGCCTAAGAACTTCAGACTTCGCCACTGGGATGCTGTTCTTTCGGCAGGCAAGAAGATGACAGATCTTGGAAGTAAGAAATTTACAGCAGACAAGTGGGCTGGGTTGGTTCAGGAAACTGCTCAGAGATTGTACGATGATGCAGTAGAAGTGGCACAGGTAAAGCTGGCCCGTAGAGTGGCGTCGGGTGATATAACAAAGGAGTTTGCTCTAGCTCAGGCAGAAAAGGCAGGTATCCGAGCTATGAACGACTTCCGTAAGATATCATCAGAGTTGGCAGATGGTGTGCGTAAAGCTGTTATGCGGGGAAGCACACACAAGGCTTCTGGTCTATTGACTGACTCTGTAGCATACAGATTGTTGAGTGAGATACCGTGGCCGAAGGGTTATATGATTGATAGTCCGGCCATGCAGTCATTCGTTCGTGCGTATACGAACTTTTCAAAGCCTATTATTGGCTTTTGGATTCAGGCGGCTCTATCTTTCAACCCTAGATGGGTCTGGAGAAACATGATTGACTCAACCTTCCGTTATCTAATCTATGGTGGGTCAATGAACGATGATCTTGGAGTTATCTTCAAGACCATCTTTACTGATATGCCAGAGGACCTGCTCTCTGCTGAGACTATGACTACCTTCCTGCGGGATGGTATTGATATGGGCCAGTCTCCAGCTGTACGAATGGTTAAGGCTTCATTGGAGGGAGACCCAATCAGCCTCGATCCAATCCGTGGACCTCTGGGGTTCATGCGCTGGGAATGGGAGCGTCTTACAGTTAAAGGAGCAGAGGAAGGCTGGGGCAAACTACGAAGTATTACACAGCGATTGTATCAATCATGGACACATGGCTGGTCAGACTTCAACTCAGCTATTGAGTTTACACTACGTATTAGACTACTTCACAAAGAGTTCTTCTCAGCATATACACCGAAAGCAGCCAAGGTTCTTGACAATGCCCTTGACCAGCTCGTAAAGGCTGGAGCATCTGAGGATACAGTACGGCTGGCTCGGAGTGCATGGACCCAGAGCGGCTTAAACGCAGAGAAGATGGCCCAGGTTATTGAGCGGCTT
>Ga0307434_1001966_pt1 | contig 10272 bp, 8 predicted proteins | sample SalMarWE160220MG_FD_202156 | JGI IMG/M metagenome (GOLD analysis project Ga0307434, IMG submission 202156) | Salt marsh sediment microbial communities from the Plum Island Ecosystem LTER, Massachusetts, United States - WE1603-220 | ecosystem: Environmental > Aquatic > Marine > Intertidal zone >...
CCGATATTAATGTTAAAGGGGCTAACCAGCTGGCAGAGGAGCTAAATATTAAATATAAAAGGACGACAGCTTTAGCAATAAAAGTAGATGTGACGAATGAAGATTCCGTTAGAAAAATGATATACGAGATTGTTAAAAAAGCTGGTGGTATTGATATTTTTATAAGTAATGCAGGAGTACTAAATGCAGGTAGTGTAAAGGAAATGGATCTTACCACCTTTAATTTTGTAACTAATGTAAACTATATAGGCTACTTTCTTTGCACGAAACATGCCTCTAAAGTTATGGCGCTTCAAAATATACCCAGTAAAAAATATTTTACTGATATTATTCAGATTAACTCAAAATCCGGGCTTAAAGGTTCCAACAAAAACAGTGCATATGCAGGAAGTAAGTTTGGAAGTTTAGGTCTTACTCAGAGCTTTGCTTTAGAACTTATTGGTGACAACATCAAAGTAAATTCTATTTGTCCGGGAAACTTTTTTGAAGGTCCTCTATGGTCTGATCCAGACAAAGGTCTTTTTGTTCAATATCTTAGGACTGGAAAAGTTCCGGGTGCAAAAACTATTGAAGATGTGAAGAGATTTTATGAGTCAAAGGTCCCGATGAAGAGGGGCTGTACCGGTGAAGATGTGATAAAAGCCATTTATTATTTAGTCGATCAAAGGTATGAAACTGGTCAGGCTATTCCGGTAACCGGTGGCCAGGTAATGCTGAAATAAATTATTTTAATTTTAGGAAGCGATGATAATGAAGACTAAAGCAGTAAGATTATATGGAAAAAATGATTTGAGATTGGAAGAATTTGAATTACCAGCAATTAAGGACAACGAAATTCTTGCCCATATTATTTCTGATAGTCTCTGTATGTCTTCTTATAAAGCAGCAATTCAAGGAGCTAATCATAAGAGAGTACCGACTAATGTGGCAGAAAATCCAATTATAATTGGGCATGAATTTTGTGGTGAAATTATAGAGGTGGGCAAAAAATGGCAGTATAAATTTAAATCAGGCCAGAAGTTTGCTATTCAACCTGCCCTTAATTATAAAGGGAGTCTTAATGCTCCCGGGTATTCTTTCCCTTACATAGGTGGCGATGCTACTTATATAATTATCCCTAATGAAGTGATGGAGATGGATTGTTTATTAGAATATAAGGGAGAAGCCTTTTACGGAGGGTCTTTAGCAGAGCCAATGTCTTGCATAATAGGAGCTTTTCACGCTACCTATCATACAATTCAGGGTAAATATATTCATAATATGGGAATAATAAAAAATGGAAATATGGCTATTTTAGCCGGAGCAGGTCCGATGGGTCTTGGGGCAATAGATTATGCCTTACACAGTGATAGAAAACCTAAGCTACTAATTGTTACTGATATTGATGAGTTAAGATTAAAAAGGGCATCCTCAATTCACACTGTAGATGAGGCTAAAAAGAGAGGGGTTGAATTAAAATATATAAACACCAAAGATATAGAAAATCCGGAAGAATATCTTATTTCAATAACTCGAGGTAAAAAATACAATGATGTATTTGTTTTTGCGCCGGTAAAAGAAGTTGTAGAACAGGGTGATAGAATTTTAGCTAAAGATGGCTGTTTGAATTTTTTTGCTGGTCCAAGTGACCAAAAATTTTCGGCAATGTTTAATTTTTACAATGTACATTATATGTCGACTCATATTGTAGGAACGAGTGGTGGGAATACTCAGGATATGATTGAATCCCTGCAAATGATGGAAAAGAATCTCATAAATCCAGCTGCCATGATTACTCATATCGGTGGATTAAACTGTGTGGTTAATACTACTTTAAATCTTCCTAAAATATCAGGTAGCAAAAAGCTGATCTATACTAATATTGAGTTGGAGCTTACTCCGATTTCTGATTTTGCAAAAAAAGGAAAGATTAACCCTTTGTTTACTCAATTGGCGAAGATAGTAGAAAAGAATAATGGCTTATGGTCGACAGAAGCTGAAAAATATTTACTTAAAAATTCAAAATCAATATAAGAATTTGTAGTTTTAAGAAAATTTTTATATACTATATACAGACAAAGCAAGGAAAAGCTAAGCGAGGTAATTTCACATCGAGTAGAGATTAAAAAATTAAGGGGGTGAAAACAAAGGAGAAAAAAAATAGTAATTTACTATCTTGTTTTTTCAAAAATGTTTTTGAAGCTATACTGAAGAAAGTAAATTTATTATTAATTAAGGAGGAAAAAAATGAAAAAGTTTATAATTGCTTTACTGTTAATCTGTTTAGTTTTGTCTTTTGCATCTACGATATGTGCTGCTAAGTTGAGATTTGCTTTTATGCCCGGGATTGCCGATCCTTTCTACTTTACTATGGAGAAAGGCGCTAAAGCAAAAGCGGAAGAACTGGGTGTAGAATTACTTGTCGGAGAATACCCTAAGGCTTGGGGACCAGAATATCAGGTTCCAATATTAAAAGCTTTGGTCGCAAGAGGGGATATTGATTTACTCTTTACTGCTCCTACTTCCACAGAAGCCTTAATCCCTGTTCTGAAAGAAATTCACGATAGTGGTATTCCAGTTATTACAGTTGATACCTATCTTGGTGATGGAGATTATACTAAACCCAGTAATTATAATTTCCCTCTTGCCTATATCGGGACAGATAACTTCTTGGGTGGTCAGGTAGTTGCTGGTCAATTAGCTCTCCTGCTGGGTGGAAAAGGAAAAGTATTTTTAGAAAATACTAACCCAGATGTATCCAGTGTAATGGGTAGAGAATTGGGTTTCCGAGCTGGAATAAAAATATTCCCCGACATGGAGCTCGTTGGAGTAGAATATTGCCTTGATATCCAGGAAACGGCTGTTGCCCAGGTTAGTGCTGCTTTACAGAAAGACCCTGATTTAGATGGAGTATTTGGGGTTAATGTATTTAGTGCTCAAGGAGCTTATCAGGCTGTAGTTACTGCTGGACTAGAAGGTGCGGTTAAAATTGCAACCTGGGATGCGACGGAAATCTTAATCGAAGCCTTAAAAAGAGGTGAGGTGGATTTAATTTTAGCCCAGATGCCTGCAGAGATGGGAGCTTTATGCGTAGAGTGGGGTGTCAAACACCTTACCGAAGGAGCAGAAATTCCCAGGAAAGTAATTCCAGGTTTCTTTGTTTTCACCCAAGAGAATGTTAACGACCCAGAAGCACAGAAGTATATTTACAAATAATTTTTTAAAGATTGAAAGTTTTTAGATTTAACATATACGGCAGGGGGTAAAATTCTCCCTGTCGTATATTCTATCTTATATAAAAGGAAATTTTTATGGCTAAGTCAAATAATGATTTTTTTATCGATTTTGAAAAACTTAGCAGAAATAGAACGATACTCTTAGTGGGTAGAAATTGGGCATTCATTTTTCTTATATTCATGTTAATTTTGTTCAGTTTTTTAGGAGAAAATTTTTTTAGTCTGAAAAATTTTAATAATATTATTTTAGGAGTGAGTTCTCTGCTTTTATTAGCAAGTGGAGAGACTTTTGTGATTATTAGCGGAGGTATTGACCTTTCCATTGGTTTTGTTATGGGTTTTGTATGCATCAGCTCTTCTATTATTATGCGAGATTTAAATGCCGCTGGTTACTCTCCAATTATTTCCATGATGACAGGTTCACTTATCGGACTTTTATTAGGTCTTATTCCTGGGCTTATTAATGGTTTTTTTGTAGCTAAATTAAAAGTACCTCCCTTTATTGCAACTTTAGGTATGTGGGGAATTGCCAATGGTTTAGCCTGGCGGCTTTGCGAGGGATTCCCCATTGGTTTTTTACCTTTGCAGGTACGAGACGTTGGTAATGCCTATCTGGCTTATTTTTCTCCCAAGAAGGGCTTTTCCTTTTTGATAAAACCTGAACTGACCGAAAGGGAGGATATATTAAATTTGGTAAAAGTTATTCCTATACCTATTTTATTAATAACCTTTATTCTGATTATATTTGCTTTTATTCTATCTCGCACCAGGTTTGGACAGCATACTTATGCTATTGGTGGAAAAGTTGATGCGGCAATAAGAGCAGGTATTAATGTTCACTTACATTTGATTAAAATTTATATTATTTCTTCTTTTTTTGCAGCAGCAGCTGGCGTATTGTTAGTTTTCAAATTGAATATGGGTGTGCATACCCAATATACTTCCAGCTATGAACTTTTTGCAATTGCAGCGGTAGTTATAGGCGGAGCAAGTCTTACAGGTGGTAAAGGAACAATCTGGGGTACTCTCATCGGTGTATTATTAATTGGGACCTTAAATAATGGCTTAATGATGATGGGGTTACCTATTTTTTATCGATATATTGCAACCGGTTGTATCTTAATCATTGCTATTTTGATTGATCAATTCTTTCCGGAGTTGGTGCATAGAGAATGATTAATTATAATAAAACAAGAGAAATGGGAATTAATATACTCAGAAGGTGGATCTTAATATTTCTAGTTGGGGAAATCGTATTTTTTGGTATTGTTGGAACGAATTATCTTAGTTTAAAGAATTTACAAAATATTTTGGTAGCCTCGACAACCGTGCTTTTATTAGCTACTGGAGAAACTTTTGTTATTATTACCGGGGGTATTGACTTATCTATTGGGTTTATGGTTGGGTTTAGCTCTGTAGTAAGCGCAAAAGTAATGGTTGATTTATGGGCAGCAGGGTTTTCTCAATCTTTGGCGATAACGATAGGTATATTAACTGCCCTTTTGTTAGGACTAATTCCTGGATTTATTAATGGTTTTTTAGTGGCAAAATTAAGAGTACCTCCCTTTATTGCAACTTTTGGTATGTATGGTATTGCTTATGGGTTTGCCGAGATTATCTGTGATAATGTACCTATTCATGGTTTGCCTACTTCTTTAGGTTCACTAGGTCATGGTTATTTGTTTTACTGGTTACCAGGAAAGATTTTTAGTTTTCTGAGCAGGCCAGAAAACCTGGGCAGAGAAGAATTAAAACATTTAGTATCGGTTGTTCCCAATGTAACGATTATTACTTTTATTTTTATTGGTATTTTTGCTTTTATTCTGGCTAAAACTAAATTTGGCCAACATACCTATGCCATTGGTGGAAATATTAATGCAGCGGAAAGAGCAGGAGTTAATGTAAAAGTCCATTTAATTAAGGTTTATATGATATCTTCATTTTTTGCCTCTCTCGCTGGAGTTATGTATGCATTGCGATTTATTACCGGTAGGGCTCCTGCAGGTAGTGCCCGTTTATTGGATGCCGTGGTAGCGGTGGTTATTGGTGGAGCCAGTTTAAGTGGTGGTAAAGGTACAATAATGGGAACAGTTATTGGTGCTCTAATTATTGGTGTATTAGAGATAGGTTTGGTAAACTTGAGTATTCCTACTTATAATTTGCATATAGCTGTTGGTTGTATACTTATCTTTGCTGTATTAGTCGATCAGTTTTCACCTGAATTAATGCATAAAGAAGAGGAAATTGGATAAGGAGGGCATGATACCTTTATTAGAAGTAAAGAATATTACCAAGCGGTTTGGTGGTTTAACAGCAGTTGATAATTTCGATATGCAAGTTTATCCTGGGGAAGTTGTTGGTATTTTAGGTGATAACGGAGCAGGCAAATCAACTTTAATTAAAGTAATCTCTGGTGTATATCATGCCGAGGTAGGTCAGATATTTTTTGAAGACCGCAGGATAAAAATCAGTAATCCTTGGGAAGCATTGAAAATCGGGATAGAAACTATCTATCAGGATTTAGCTTTGGCTGAAAATATGGACGTTTATTCTAATATTTTTTTGGGTCGAGAAAAATTAAAGAAATTTTTAGGCCTTATTGATGTGTTGGACCATGGCTATATGTTAAAAGAATCTAAAAAGGTGTTAAATCGCTTAGAAATCAGCATACCTTCTTTAAAAAATAAGATCAGGATCCTTTCTGGAGGGCAGCGACAGGCTGTAGCTATATCCCGCTCTATTTACTGGAATGCGAAGTTATTGATTATGGATGAACCAACAGCAGCTTTAGGAGTAGCAGAGCGGGAAAAAGTATTAAATCTGGTAAGGACTTTGAGCTCTCATGGGGTTTCCGTTATTATTATTAGTCATCAAATGAATGATGTATTTTCAGTTGCTACAAGACTGTTAATCATGCGACGAGGTAAGAAAGTAGCCGAAAGGATTACGAAAAAGACTAATACTGATGAAGTAGTTGGTTTAATTGTAGGCTCATTGCCCGGGGATTATATAGAAGCTATTGAGGAGAAAAAGTAAAAAACCAGAAGATTTAGAAAATTCATCGAAGTTAAAGAAGTTAAATCTAAATTAATAAAAATAATTCCATTTATATTGGCTTCGTCCTTTATACAGCAGTTAAGGAGCAATTGAAAGACTGGGTTTTAAAAAGTTATGACTCGGATGAGGTTTTTGGGTATAATTACTTGTAACCTTGCTCGGTAGCTCAACGGCAGAGCATCCGGCTGTTAACCGGAGGGTTATAGGTTCGAATCCTACCTGGGGAGCCAGTCAGAACGCGAAGGCCCTTTGGCGAGTAAGTCGAAGGGTCTTCGATAAGTAGGACAAAGGTTTCCAGCGTTTAGAGTGCAGTTCGATAGTAAGATATTTAAGATTTCTCTTTTCCCTTCATTATTTCGCTTAAGATAGGTTGGATAAAGTTTTTGCGAGAGTTCTAAAATCTTTATTCCCTGTTCGAAATAATTCACATTCGCCTTCCGATGTTTTTCAATCTGTTCTAATATTTTTTCCTGTTCTCCTTTCCATTGGTTGGTCATTTTCTGGTAGAATTCATCTGTAACGATTTCGTCTAATTTATCAATATAGATTTTATCAATTCTTCGTTGAAGCTTATCATACTGTTCCCGTAATAGTTTACCTTGATGGTTATGATATTCTTTTTCATCCTGATGACTGAACTTTAAAGCTTCCCGAACCCAGTCGAGTATCTTGTTATCTATTTGTATTTTACTGACCAGCTCTCCTAATTTTTGGATTAATTTTTCCTCTCTTATTGGCTTATTCCCACATTTACCTTTATAGCTGGTACAGTGATAATAAATGTATCTTTCTTTTTTTATCTCAGAAGTTATTGCACAGCCACACATACCGCAGGTTAATAACCCGGTAAATGCAAATTTATGCTTCTTGGTTTGTTTCGGTCGATTGTAATTGTCTAATCGTTCTTGGACTTGGTCGAAAAGTTCTTTACTGATAATCGGTTGATGGTTACCTTTGCAGAGCTCCCCCTTCCAGATGAAATCACCATAATAGATTGGGTCTCGTAAGATTTTATGAGTAGTGCTTTTGTGGATCTTATAGCCTTTGCGACTCCTTAGTCCTTCTTGATTAACGAATTCAGTAATTTGTTGAAGGCTATGGTTTCTATTAGCATAGAGTTCAAACATTTTTTGAATGATATAGGACCGAGATTTATCGATACTAATTGCCTTAATTTTTCTACCATTGATATTTTTTTCTACGTTAAAATAGCCTAAAGGGGCAAAAGAGGGGTAGTAGCCTTCATGGGCTTTTTGTAGCATCCCTTTTTTGGTCTCTTCGGATAAGTTATCGATATAATTTTTAGCCATCAGGACTTTAATACCGTGGATGAACTTTTGGTGGGATTTAGATTCTTTGGATAAGACTTCATTTTCTTTGACTAAGTGAATGGCCAGATCAAACTCTTCCAGATTGACATAATCTTTAAAGTTTCTATATAAACGGTCTGTCTTTTCACAAAGAAGAATTCTGATATCTTTGTTTGATTTTAAGAATTCAATCATTTGATTAAAGTTAGTTCTGCCGGCTCGTTTAGCAGTTTCCACGTCAAGGAATTCCTGGATTATCTTAAAGTTATGTTTTCGGGCATAGTCTTTCAGGAGCTTTAGTTGTGCAGGGATAGAGTAGCCTTCTTTTTCCTGTTCTTTGCTGGAAACTCGTGCATATAAAACAGCTTTCATATGATCCGCCTTTTAAAAAATATTAACATGTCAAATATTTTAAAAGTTCTATTCCTGGGAATTGTAATCTTCAAGTAATTTTTTGATATGGTATCTCTGAATTTTATTTGGTATGGTCTTGCCGTTAAACCAGCGGTTTACGGTTGAGAAGTGGACATGAAGTAGGTTTGCCAATTGTTTTTGGCCGATTCTATTTTCTAAACGATAATTTTCTAATTTTTCTATCAATTCATTCATATTTGCATTATATAGCAATAAAGATTTATTATCAAATATTTTCATTGTTTTTATTTTCCTCCATTATTGTTACTGAAAAGTTATAATGATCATTCCATTTTTTAATGAATGCACACATTTTTTAAAGGATGAGTTTTCCACAGCCTTTTTCAATTTCCTGAAGCTTATGAAGCTTATGAAGCTTGTTAAGAGATAGGCGAAGGTTGCCTGCAAAAGTTAAAATTCTTAAAACCCTTGTGCCAAAACAAAAGCGGTGCTTGCGTTTCAAGTTATCCACAGTTTTAAATTCTTCATCCCGCATTCCATATTATCCTTCATAAGCTTCATAAGCTTCAGAACCTTCAGTTTTATCCCCAATCTGATATTTATTTTTTAAAGAGCGTAGCCTTTCCGTATTTATGTAAAAGCCCATTCTACCGTTTCTGAATCTTGCTTTACTAAATCCCAATCTTCTGATCCGATGATTGACTGCCCGATCGGAAATGGCTTCATTTTCTGATCGGATTTCATTGAGGCGTTTAGAAATAGCCTGAGTCAAGAATTGCCTTTCCTGATTCTCCCGGTATTCATCATCAATGGCTTTGATGATCTCGGCCTCCAGCTCCATGCCTTCTTCATTGTTTTTATGTCTTTGTATCTGCTTTACGATATCGATAAACTCGCTTTTTTTCTCCGGCTCTGTCATCAATAGCGCTTGATACAGTGGAAACATGATTTCATTAAGTCTTCCCCGGGCAATGTGTTGAGCTTCAGGCAATTCCTTAGCTATATAATTTGCCCGAAAAACGGTTAATCTTTCCCTTAAATCTTTAGCCCATTTTTTATCGATCATCCGCTCTATCTGTGGATTGCTGTTTTTCTGCATGATAAAGAGAATACAACGGCTTTCAATAATATCGGGAATGTTTTCCGTGGTGCAGATAACCAGCGGAGTAAAAGTGTCATAATATTCGATCTGGTCTTCACCATATTTATTCAGGTTAATTCTTGATACTTTTAATCCCCGTTTATAAGTGGTCTTTATCAGGTCCGCAAGTCCCTGATTTCCACCTCTGCCCAGGAGTTTTATTTCATCGATGATGAGTGCAGGTTTGAACAGTTCCACCGAACGAAACAAAGTTGCCTCAGTTAAGGAAGTTAGTCTTTGAGCTCTAAATGCTAATTCGCTCAAGACTTCACCGGCTCTCGATTTCCCCGTTTCCTTGACTCCATAAAAATAGAGAATAGGGGTTGTGTTGAAATTTTCGATTAAATAAGTATGAAAAATCCACATAGAAAGAATCAGGTAATCTGAATCAAGCGGCATCTCCAAATAACTTTTAATAAACGCATTAATTTCAGTGGCAAGTCTGGTAATATCCATCTTTAAAGATCGATTAATAATATTTGCATCCAATATTTTAATAGGAAGATTTTGTTTAGGAGAATACCTTTTGCCATCTTTAATAAAATATTTTTCAATGAGCCATTGCCCTTTTTTACAGAAAAGATATTTAGTTTTGCCATCCTCTCCAACCAAATGGATAAGATCCGGAACAATCGACTTTGTCCTGTCTTTCAATATTGAATTAACCGACTTTCCGATTCTTTCTCTTTCATCATATTTTTCAGGAACAAAATCAGGCGCTGCCTCGATTAACTGCAAAAGCTTATCTTTGGTATTGCCTTTTTCGATCCAGTCGCTGACATCTTCCTTTTCTTCTAAACCAGGCAGTTCTAACCATTTGATTTTTTTAGCTACTCCCCATAAAGATTGACCGATATTCCGGCAATGCTGATATCCTGGCTGGTCATGATCAGGAATAAGGATGACTTCTTTACCTTTTAGATATTTATTATAAGACTCCCTCCATTTTCCTGCTCCCATAGGGCTGGTGGTCGCAGTGAAACCCATTCTTCTTAAGTTTTCAACATCTTTTTCTCCCTCTACGATCATCACCGGTTCAATGGACTGGATGATTTCAGGCAGGTGATAGGGTACCGGATTGACGCCTTTCATGTTCCAGATCCAATCATTGTTTCCGTCAGGTCTTCTCTGGCTGAATCCCTTAGGTTTATAGCGGACCACCTGATACAACAAA
>Ga0307434_1001970_pt1 | contig 10254 bp, 7 predicted proteins | sample SalMarWE160220MG_FD_202156 | JGI IMG/M metagenome (GOLD analysis project Ga0307434, IMG submission 202156) | Salt marsh sediment microbial communities from the Plum Island Ecosystem LTER, Massachusetts, United States - WE1603-220 | ecosystem: Environmental > Aquatic > Marine > Intertidal zone >...
GGAACTGACAGGATTTCACAAAGAAAGAAAAAGAAGCAAAAAGAAAGAAATCACTACTACCGGTTTGGTGTGAGAGAAGAGGAGGAATAGTTGTCGCTGAGGGGAACGGATAATTGTCGCTTGACAGACGGGCTACTGCCCGGAATGCGCCCATCCTATTCTTCAGGCAACCATACGACGTGGGGAACGGCATAGAAGGCCAGTCTTCGTGGTGATTGGCCTCTTGGCGGTTGTATTGTCCCTAATTGCGATATCGCCGCCAATTCGACGCCTCAACTGGTATCGGCTTAGGCCTACCGCATGGGTCGTTGACGACCTTCGTTCCACCGACTACTCGCTTGCTTACCAAGCGTGGCGGGAACTGCAACGACGGGAAGGGGCGCAGCGGTTATCTGATCGGTATAGGAGCGATATCATTCAGATATGCCTTGCCGAACAGAAGAAGGAAGAGCCGTGGCAAGCTCTCGTTGACTACCTTTGGGAGTGCTATTGTGACGACGAACTTTCCGAGGGGCAGAAAGACCAGTTCTTCTGGCAGATGAGCAGACGGGAGTTTCATTTTCGCCCCAGAGTCGTGCGCGGTGAAGGCATACCATACCAACTGATATTCTGCGGGCGAGCACCCATGACTCCGGGAGTTATCCGGTATAACATGCGAAGCTCACTTGCACTTGATGGGAAGCCATTTGGCAATCCGGACCGCAGTGCTGCCTGGGCCACAGGCTGGAACAAGGGGGTTGCGAGTCCGGGGAGCAGCGGCTTCGTCAACAGCGTTCTTCCCTACAATACACCTGGGATTCATTTAATCAGGATTAACATTCATCTCCTCACGTTTTATGCCCCTCCCGGCCACGAGACGGAACAACTCTGTCATGAACAGGATGTGGAGTTCGAGTATCAAGTCGAAGTTCTCGAGAATGAGACCCCCGATTACATCAGATTCATCAGCGATCCCACGCAGAAGGCTGACCTCCTGGCAAGCATTCGCCCCTATCTTGTGACTTACGAGCCTAATCGGCACCTTTGGCTAGCCGTTGAGTTTGAATTCGACAACGTGCCTGTCAACGTAGCCTTCGACGTCATTGCCCGGATCGGAGAGAAGGAGTTCGAGGTTGACGACTTCCATGCAAGGCAGGGGGAATCTGGTTCTCGGTTTACCAGGTATTGGGAGACCGTGGCCCCCGTGAGTGAAAGAAGGCATTTGCCTGAGGGTTACACTGGCCCGTCATTCGACGTATGTGATATCATCCTGCGCTCCAGCAAGCGGGCTGCCCGAGCTTCGGTGGACTTGTTCGAAATCTGGGACGGTGAGCTGATCTACCAGGATGTTCCCTTCAGGGGATATGGCAATTAGGTTGAGATGGGGTATCTGTGGATGGGCAGGAGCCGAAGCCGATACGACGGCGTTTGATCGGATCATCCTTGCGTTTGACTTGTGGGGAGCGATCGCCAATGAATAGCTCTGCTGACTTCTTTGCCTACCTGTTTCTCGCAGTAGGGGTCGTTTATCTGCTGATCCCAAGGGTAGTCCGAGCCATGACCTGGGGATGGCAAGAAACCATTGGATGGAAGCCAGTCAAAGACCATCCATTTCATTCTCTGTGGCTGTATCGTTTGGGAGGTGTCGTCGCTATTCTCGTCGGGGTGGCGATTCTCACCGGGCGATTTGATTCGGGGCAACGGGATCTGCCATTCGAGACGTTCAAGACGGAGCCGGTCGATCCAGATGAGTTCATGGAAAACCTGTTCAAGAACACCGAGTGGATCACCACCACCGGCCCAGCCAGTGCGCCCAGCACGTCCGAGACCCCGTAGCAGTCCTTCGGCAGGGCAATAACCTTGCCTGGCGCTATCAAGAATACCGATTGTCGTGTGAAACACCATGTAGGAGACTACCTGCGTTACCGCATCTTGCAGGGGAAAGAATGCGGTTTTTCGGGATGGGCCGCTGTTTCAAATCCAGCCGCTCCTGGCGGCCGGCGGAGCCCACGAGAGCGAGTGTCGGGGGTTTCTCCCGGGGCACTCGGCGAGCATACCTCCACTGGATAACCCTGAAACATTCGCGCGGGCCAGGTGACTACGCGGGTGTGGCCGGCAGGCGGCCACAATTGCGGGGGCTGAATGTAACCTCTTTCAGGAAGGAGTATTACGATGATTATCAAAGCCGTCAAGGTCGGGCTCATCGCCACGGTGGGCCTCGGGTTGGGGGCGGGACTGCTGTTCGGGACCGACGCGGGCAGTTACCTGTGGAGCTCGGCCAAGTCGGTCCGGACGGCGGTGAAGGACAAGGTGCCCATCGAGTTCGAGCTGAAGCGGGCCCAGGACATGCTCGAAGACATCATCCCCGAGATGCAGGCCAACATCCGGCTGATCGCGCAGGAGGAGGTCGAGATCGCCCGGCTGCGGGCGGACATCGACCGGGCCCAGGCATCTCTGGCCGACGAGCAGACCCGGATCGCCAAGCTGCGTGACGTGCTCAGGACGCAGCAGGTCAGCTACCGGCTGGGCGGGTTCGAGTACGACCGCGTGCAAGTCAAACAGGACTTGGCCCGGCGATTCGACCGGTTCAAGGAGGCCGAGGTGGTCCTGGCAGGCAAGCGTCGGCTCAGCGAGACCCGTGAGAAGTCGCTGCACGCGGCGATGCAGATGCTGGATCGGACCCGGGGCGAGAAAGTCCGGCTCGAAGATCAGATCGCAGCCCTGGCAAGTCAGCATCATCTGGTGAAGGCGGCATCGGCCGGCTCGCGGTTCCAGGTGGACAACAGCAAGCTGGCCAAGACCGAGAAACTGCTCCGCGAGATCAAGAACCGGCTCGATGTGGCCGAGCGGGTGCTGGCCCACGAGGCGCGGTTCGTTCAACCGATCGAGATCGACGTGATCAGCGAGGAGGATCTGCTGACGCAGGTGGACGAGCACTTCTCGCCGGCTGAGGGGCGGGCGGCCGCCGCAGGGGGCGGCCTGACGTTGAGCCGATCCGACGAGAACGAGTGGGTGGAGTGAGCGTTGCGAAGCCGCAAGCGGCCAGATGCGTGAGGCTGCGAGCGATGGGACGCGAGTTGCAAGCGGTCAAATGCGTGAACCCGCGAGCGACCGCCCCTGCGGACGATTCACTCGAACGACGAGTTCCGGCGGCGAGGCGGTATACTGGTACTCGAAACACCCTGGACGTGGGAGTCGCCCCGGTGCTGATGCTGCAAATCCGACAGGCTGAGACGGCCCTGAAGGACGGCCGGCTGGACGAAGCCTTCGAACTGGCCCGGGCGGAGAAGGTGCAGGCCCACCGCCGCGGGCAGAAGCTGATCGGGCGTCTGGTCCGGGCGCTGGCGGCCCGCGGCCGGGAACACCTGACCGCCGGGCGGCTGACGCAGGCCGCCGCCGACGTTGAGAAGACGACGAAGCTGGGCGGCAATCTGTCCGAAGCCGCGGCTCTACGGGCTGCCATCGCCGAGGCCATGCAGGCCCGGCAGCAGGCCGATCGCCGGCGGGCGGATGCGGTGGCGGCGGCGCGGGAGCATATCGAGAACGGCCGGCTGTCGGTGGGCCAGCGATTGCTGGCGGACATCGAAGACGACGATCGCCCGGGGGAGGCGTTGCAGGACGAAGCGGCGGCGCGACGGGCGGCAAGCGAGGCGGCCCTGGCCCGAGCCCGAACCGCCCTCGAACGCGACGACTGGGTCGGGGCGATCGACGCATTGCTGGAAGCGCGACAGGCTCACGCCTCCAACCAGCAGGTAGCGGAGTTGATGGCCCGGACGGTGGACCTCGGGGTGCAGCAGGCGGGTCTGGCGATCGACCAGGGGCGCCTGGATCTGGCCGGGTCCATGGTGCATCGGCTGGAGCCATTGGCGAGCCAGGCCGTGCAGGTGCAGGAGCTTGCCCGGCTTATCCGTGAATGTCGCCGGGCCGCCGGGTGCGTTGATCGCGGTCAACCGCGTCAGGCGGTGGAGATTCTCCGTCGTGTCAGTTCGGTTCGGCCCGGTGCGAGGTGGCTCAGTGAGGCTTGCGGGCATGCGGAGCAGGCGGCCCAGAGCCTGGAGCACTTGCGAAGCGGACCGCTGGGGCTGGTTTCAGGGGCCGGGATGCAACTTCCAGACGACGGAAGACCCGACGACGCGACGGTGCCGATCCCGCGCGTCAGCCCGGACCTCAAGTCCGGCGGGCACGCGGTCGGCGCGGCCATACCGAGGCGGTTCATGATCCACGTGGACGGGGTGGGCTCGTTCCTGGTCCTTCGCGATCGGCGGGTTACGATCGGTCCGGCCCGCTCATCGGGCCACGCGGACGTGGGTCTCTTGGCCGACTCGGGTCTGCCGCTGGCGACGATCGAGCGGATGGACGAGGACTACTTCCTGTCGTCCGAGGTGCCGGTTCGCGTCAACGATGCCCCGGTCACCCGCAAGCTGCTTTCGCGCGGTGATCGCATCGCTCTGGGCCCGCGGTGTCTAATGAAGTTCACGTTGCCGAACGCCGCCAGCACGTCGGCGGTGATCCACCTGTCGGGCACCCGGCTCCCGAGCGGGGACGCCCGGCGGGTGATCCTGATGGACCGGTCGATCATTCTGGGTCCCGGCAGCCTGGCCCATATCCGGGCCGAGAGGTTGTCCGAATCGGCGGTGCTGCACGTTCGCGACGGGCGGCTGTTTGTGCGAAGCAGGACGGAGGTCATGGTGAACGATCGGCCGATGGATCGCAACGCGGGCATCGCCCTCGGGGCGAACGTGCGGATCGGCCCGATTTCCTTCGCGGTCACGGCGTTGAATTCCGCATCGCGGCAATGAACATCGGACCAAGTTGAAGGGAACGCTCCACGATGGACGGATTCCAATACAAGTACGGCGATCGCCCGCTCGAAGGATACACCGCCCAGCGAGCGGTGGGACGCGGCGGGTTCGGGGAGGTCTATTACGCCCTGAGCGACAGCGGGCGCGAGGTCGCCCTCAAGGTCGTCCAGGGCTACGAGCAGATCGAACTGCGGGGCGTCAGCCAGTGCATGAACCTCAAGAGCCCGCATCTGGTGACCATCTTCGACGTGAAGCACAACGACCAGGGGACGCCGTTCGTGATCATGGAATACGTCGCCGGTGCGTCACTCCGCGACCTGCTCGATGAATCGCCCGGCGGACTAGGCCCACAGAAGGCCGCGTTCTTCCTGCGGGAGACCGCCAAGGGCCTCACGTTCCTGCACGATCGCGGCATCGTCCATCGCGACCTGAAACCGGGGAACATCTTCTACGAGGACGGCTACGTCAAGATCGGCGACTACGGTTTGAGCAAGGCCATGAGCGCCAGTCAGCACAGTGCCCAGACCATCACGGTGGGCACGGTGCACTACATGGCCCCGGAGATCGGCAAGGGCCGATACGACCGCAGCATCGACATCTACGCCCTGGGCGTCGTGCTGTACGAGATGCTCACCGGGCAGGTGCCGTTCTTCGGGGCCAGCCACGGCGAAATCCTGATGAAGCACCTGATGGCCGAGCCGGACCTGTCGGGAGTTGAAGAACCGTTCGCCACGGTGATCCGCAAGGCCATGGCCAAAGAGCCGGCCGATCGCTACCAGTCGGTGCAGGAGATGGTTGAGGCCGTCTTCGGGGCGGAGCACATTCAGCAAAGTGTCTCGCACTTCCGGCCTGAGAGCCTGTCCATGGTCGCCGAACGGGCGGCGAGGAAGGTGGCAGTAGGCGGCGCGGGCTCCTCCGGCCAGCGCGGCGCGAGGCTCGATGCGGGCCGCCCGCCCGGTCACGGCAGCAGCGACGTGTGGCAGGACGTGAACACTGCCCTGGACAGGGTCGGTGAGCGGCTGGGGGCGGTGGGTGAGCGGATGGCCCAGGCCGGCTCGCGTCTCGGGCGCCGGCTCGCGGGGCATACCGATGAACAACGAGCCGATCGGCACACCCCGCCGGCAGCTTTTCCCGCCGATGCGGTGGCTGACCCGCTGGACCGGCGGCAGCGCCGGCGCCTGTGGCTTCTCACCACGGCCGTCATGGCCATCGGAACCGGCGTGCTGAGCGCCGGCGGACGACGATCTGACCCCATGTTCAACGCCGTCTTCACCGCGGGAATGATATTCGGCGCTTCGGTGGGCATTGGCCGGATGCGGGACAAGCTCCTGGCCAGGCTTCAAACCGAGACCGGGCTGGTCCGCCATCTGGCATTTGGCGGCGCGGCCTGCGCGGGGGCCTTTCTGCTCGGCGGGCTTTTGCTGATGAATGCCTCGCACAACAGGCAGATCGTCGAGAGTTTCCTGCCCGTGCTCGGCGGCCTCTTCCTGATTGACTGGGTTGCCCGGGCGTCAGCCTCGCGGAGCGAACGGGTTTCGCTGGGACAGGCTTTCTCAGCGGGTCTGCTCGGCTTTGTCCTGACGATGATCTTCGACGGCAGCGCCATACTGGCCATCGGCATTCTGGCCGGCGTCTCGATGGCGGTGCAGGCGGGCAGTCCGTTCAGCCCGGGTGCGGCCAAGGTAAGTCGCCGCAGGAAGGACCACCGGCATCAGAGGTTTGGCCCGTCCGGCGCCGAGCAGAGACCGGCTGGGGGCCCTCTGCCTCCTCCGGCTTCACCACACCCACCAGGTCCACCGCCGCCTCCGGGGGCACCCCATATCATGACCCCAGGGCAACAGGTCGGCACCACCATCGCGCCCCCGCGCGTACCGCCCGGGCTGCGGTTGGTGAGCTTCCTTCTCTTCCTGGGCCTGTTGGGGCTCGGACTCGTGCTGTTGATCTGGGCCGGTTGGTCGAGACTGACTGATGACGAATTCGCCGCGGCCGTCGCCGGCGGGTGCGGGGCCTTGATGTTCTCACTGTTCTTCATGGTCAAGACGCTGCAGGCAACCTGCCGCAGCCTGTGGAGCGGCGTGATCAAGCCCCTGCTGATGGTCGGATGCCTGGTCACGAGCGTCACCGCAGCGATATTCCTGGGCAACGTGCGAATGAGCAGCGATGAGGAGTTGGTGACGGTCTTTCTCATCGTCTTTCCGAACGTTCTCTTCATCGTGATCGCATGCATTCCGAATCGTGCGATCCATGCCCTGTTGAGCGTGAAGCCGGCGGCGACGGAAGCGGGCTCGGACGACCGGCCCGTTCGACCATTCGGCGCGGTTGCGGAAATCCCCGGTCGCCCTCAGCAAGGTGATCCGCAAGCTCAGGGCCAAGCGGCTGCCCCCGAGACTTCAGGCGGCGAGCCGGCCGACGGCAGCGAGCCGGCCGGTCCCCCGGCCGGGCAACCTGCGACAACGCGCTCGGGCACCGGTCTGAAGCCCCGGCTTCCGCGAAACCTCACCGCTGTCCTGCTGGCCCTGGTGGCCGGGATACTGCTGCTGACCGGTTACGCGATTGGCCTGGCGGTGGCGGTCAACCTGCCCGGCATGATCGCGGCCGGCTTGCCTGACCCCGACCTGGCCGACGAACTCGGGCGTGACGTCTTCGGTTACGCCGGCTGGCCCGAGCTCCTCGAACGTATCGGCAAGCTCGTCTCGATCATCGTGATCGTGCTGGCGACCACGCTGCTGCTCATCGCCCGCAGGCACGCCGGAGCAGCCCATTCGGCCCGGGCGGTCCTCGGGGGCACGGGTTTGCTGCTGTCCCTGCGCGCGCTGAAGGACGCGCTCCATTTCGTCCGGTGGTCCGTGATCAGCGGCATGGTCAACAGCGATCAGGTAGGGCCGGCCATCGAAGCGTTCCTCGACGCCGTGGATGATCAGGCGGCGAGCATCGCCGGTGTCCTGCTGCTGGCGTCGATCCTCATGCTCGCCTGGCCGCCGCGGCGGGAGGGGCGAAACATGACACCTGAAGGTCGTGAAGGGGGTTAGACGATGGTAGGTATGCCCGGCTTCTTCGAGATAATCGCTCTGGCACTTCTCGTGCTCCTGGTCGTGGTCACAGTTCGGCTGGTCAAGTCGGGCCGCGCCTGGCCATGGGTGATCGGCGCCGTTGCCGCGGTCGCTTCCGTCGCCATCCTCGCCCTGGGGCTCTATACGGTCGGTATGCCCCAATCCAACACCGTCGTCCTGAAGTCGGTGCGCCACTATCCCGACGGCGCAGGATCGGCACGCTCGACCGCGGTGAGCCGCCGGGCATCTCCCGGCGTTGGGGAAGGGACCTGGCTGCCCAGCAGCGAGCACGAGTTCGAGGCGGACATCTATCCCTCCATGGAGTCGGCGGCGATCGCGCTGGCTGAACGCCTGGTGCCCTCGCTAGAGGACATCGTGCCTGGGGGGGTGCGATTTCCTCCCACCGATGTGGATGGCAACGTTCCTGACCACGTACTGGCAGCGGCGCACAGAGCGTTTCAGAACGCTGCCCGGGCGAGCGACCGGGGGCGGAACGCGAGCGCGCCCACGTTCCGGCATCCGGTCCGTCTGTCGATCAAGACCGTGGACGTCGGACATCTGGAAGCAACACTGGCCGGATCCGTCCGGAACGTCACGCGCCATGCCCGGTTCGTGGAGAAACCGTGGGTCGAAGACCTTGCCGCCTTCCGGACCGAGGCGGAGAATACCGGACGCTCGTTCCTGGTCGCCTGCTCCCCCGGATTGTGGGGCACTCGCCGCGAGGCCGAGGAGCAAGCCCTGCGGGCCGCGGCGGCCGGACTTCAACTCGACCTCGGACGGCGAATACAGCGCCACGCCCGCAGAATGCCCGATCCGAATTGGCTGCGAGGGGAGATAGAATCGGCGCTGCGCGGCGCATACTCGCTTGCCGACGGCCGCAACACCGTATCGCTGGTGGCAGATCAATTCACGCAACGATTTCACCGGCCCTACGGTGAGGTCTGGCGGGCGGCGGTTCTGATCGACAAGCCGCCGGAGGTGCTTGAGCCGCTGGCGGTCGATCTCGCCCATCGCCTGGCCACCCAGCAGAACGCCTGGGTTCGCACCACCCTGTCGATCGCCGGGCTGGTGATTCTGATTCTCGTGCTGTATCTATTGCTCAACGCGGCCACCAGGGGATACTACGTCTGGGGGCTTCGGGGCGCGGTGGTTGTGCTGGTCGTCGTCGGCGTACTGTTCGTACTCGCAGTCGTGGGATAGTCGAACTGACCGATCTCAACCCGGGCGTGTTTAGCATGGATAGCGGCTCGGAGCCGGGCGCTCCGTGAGCCCGGTGCGTTGCATTCCGTATTCCGAGCCGGGAAGCCCTATACACGCACTCAAGCCCACGGCTCGTTGAGGGTATGATCACGATCAATGAGCGAATTGACGCAGGCTGAGAAGTATCTGGTCGCCGAGATCCGGCAGGGCAGCGCTGAGGGATGGTCGCAGTTCGTGGACCGTTACCAGGGGCGGCTGGTGGCGTTCGCGCGAAGCAAGCTGCGCAACCCATCCGATGCCGAGGATCTGGTGCAGGAAACGTTCATGAGCTTCGTCAAGGCGCTCGGGTTCTTTCGCGAGCAGGCGAGCCTGGAAACCTATCTGTTCGCCATCCTCCGCCGGAAGATCATCAACTTCTGCCGCGGCAGAAGTATCACCATCTGTCTGCTTCAGGACGTGCTGCAGCCCACAGGCGCCGAGGCCGTGGGCGACGCGGCGGACCGGATCGTCGGCCCTGATCCGACAGCAAGCTGGTACGCCCGGCGCAACGAAGCGCGCGAGCTGCACCGCGACGCCCTGTCGGCGGCGCTGCGGGAGTTGATCGACGGCTTCAAGCAGTCGTTGAACTTCCGCGACCTAAAGATCGTCGAAATGCTGTTCTACTGCCGGCTGCGAAACAAAGACATCGCGCAAATCGCAGACGTGAAGGTCAACCATATAGCGGTCACCAAGCACCGGAGCCTCAGACGGATCCGCGAGCACATGGCCCGGAAGCTTCAGTGCGGGCAGGGCGGCACCGGAACGCCCGACGATTCCGTCCCCCCGCTCGACAACGCCGATGACATGCTCAGTGAGATCTGGCAGGAGCATCGTATCAGTTGCCTCAAGCGCAGCACGGTCGGGGCTTACCTGCTCGGAACGCTGGAGCCTGAGTGGCAGGATTACGTTGGGTTCCACCTTAATCGGCTCGGCTGCGAGTTTTGCCGGGCCAACCTTGAGGATCTTCAGCAGCAAACCCGCGACCAGGGGACGCGGAAACTCCACGACCGCATCCTGGAATCCACCGTGGGCTTCCTTTCCAGGCCGTAGCCCGGGTTATCGGGTTCTCACTTCGTCCAAGCTTTCCGTGGTTTGCGCGGTGAAATGCTGGGCGTTGCGGGGGGTTATCGGACGTGGGCCATCTCAATTGACATCCGACAATGGAAAGCATCGCTCGTAGCCGG
>Ga0307434_1001971_pt1 | contig 10248 bp, 5 predicted proteins | sample SalMarWE160220MG_FD_202156 | JGI IMG/M metagenome (GOLD analysis project Ga0307434, IMG submission 202156) | Salt marsh sediment microbial communities from the Plum Island Ecosystem LTER, Massachusetts, United States - WE1603-220 | ecosystem: Environmental > Aquatic > Marine > Intertidal zone >...
TTCCCAGCGCCGAAAACAAACCGGGCATTCGCAAATAGGCAAGCGTGCGTTGGGGGAAACCGGGAACAACCACATCTGTTGCAATCTGCGAAGCAACGGCAGATCTAACGCCCTGAAGCCCCAAAAGCATCGCCATAAAGAAGGTTGTCGATCCAAAACAGTGAACGACCATCTGCACACTGCTTCGCCCTGTAATTTCCCTCACCCTATCAATGGCAGGTTGATAGTCGTTCAGGGCAACATCGTCGGCGGTCCACGGGGACCGACAATAGTTCAGATCAGTGCTTGCGCGATAGTCCAGCAACCAACAGTCATAGCCTGCCGCGGATATGAACTCCAACAGATTTGTCTCAATTGTATCGATCGAAAATATTTTGCTTGAAACCCCGAGACCGTGAGAAAAAATAACCGGGCCCTTCTCGCCTCCCTTATACCGGGTCAGTCTCAGGGTCAGGCCGTCCGGAGTTTTGAATGAATAAACTTCGGCAACATTGACGTTGAGTTCCCTTTTCTTTCGAACTGATTTTTCATCATAACGATCAGTCGGGACAAATACACCGCCATAAATTGAGTACAGACTGCGCGCAAAAAGGTGTCCAAACCTTGCTACAGCCTGCATTCGGTCCAGCGAATTCCTTCCGTTGATTCCTTTAATCGTATTTAGCTGGGTCGCGAAATCAAGAATTGAAATATTCAGGATGCCTTTAGCGATAATTCCATGCTGGCCATCCCGCCCTCCAAATAAATCGACAAATAATTTTGTCGTATCCTCCCACATATCAGGACCGCGGTCTGCACGAACTATTTTATGACCGGCGAAGTAGTATTCCTTCCCATCCCGGGCACCCAAAATCATGCGGTAATCGAATTGACGGGTTTCAACTTCATCTTCGTCAACCCGCATCAGATTGAAAATTCCATTGCTGATCTCGAGGGGATCGTTGGACAAGGCCGAACAATAGGCCAATCCGACGATGGTTCCGGTATGATCGGGGTCTTCGATAAATTTAACAACGTCCCCGATCACGATTGTTGCAGTAAAACTAAATTCGTTATTGTCTCTTTTTCCGTATTGAGCGGCGGCATCATAATCTCCTACATCCGCATCAGAAATATACCCCACCATTCTTTCTGTGAATTCCACACCTGCCGCCTGATTCTCCTTAGCTTGCAATATGCCTGCAAGCCGAGTTGGTGCATCCACTTTTGGTTTGTCATCAAACTGCCAATTATAGTCTCTCGCGAGATGTATCATGGCGCGCTCCGAAAGTCCGGAAATTGTCAACAACGGATTGACACCGAGCGGTCGGGGTATAATGGAACCATCACATACATAAAGCCCCTGATGAACAGCGGTAGTTTTTTCATCCGCACCGCCATCGAAAACCTGACATTTGTGATTGACCACGCCGGACGTCCGGTCCTTGCCGATGACACAGCCACCTAACGGATGGACTGTAATCATGTTTTCACTAAAGATAGTGTTTGAAATAGGATTTCGGATATAGGTGCCGCCATTGGCCTTTGCAGCGATCTCCAGATTGGCATTGACGTTCTGGAAACTTGGCTGCTGAGCCACGCCTGGCCAGTCAACCTGAATTTTGCCCGCATCATTAAGGCGCATCCTTCCCCGGCCATCATCATAAGACATCACAAGAAATGTCTGCGTATGATGGATAGCCCCTCTATATGAGCCAAGCAGAATGCTTTGAATTGTCCGGCTTTTTTCTCTCACCTCATCATTAAGATCAAAATCCGTATCCTGACCGAAGACCGCACTGCCGGCTGAAAATAAAGCAGGCAGAACGGGGGCGAGTGAAGAAGGAATCGCTCCCTCCTCAATCACCATACCGTCTTCCAGACGATCCGTATCACGGAGATCGATTAGCCCCGCGATACTGGGTCCCACGGCTGGAATATCGATCTGTGGCGGATGACCGAAGCCTATACCATTGATGGGAATGTCATTATTGTAGGCAAAAGCCATTACATCTCCATTCCCGGAAAATTTCTGACCCAGTTGATCGGATAGCCGCAGGCCTTGAACTTCTTTTGAACGCAGCAATATTTCGGTCGATCCCAGGGTGCCCGCACACAGTATGACCAGATCTGCTGAAATGGACTGTTCAGGTGATCCAAATTTCTCCCGGTCCCGGCCGACCAACTCAAAAAATACGCTCCATTTACCGTGTTCTTTGCGCAGTGACTGGACCGAGCATTCCGTGTAAATTTCAGCACCATAATTTACCGCATCTGGTAAATAGGTCATTTGAACCGTATTTTTGGATCCGACATTGCAGCCGCCGCAACAATCTCCGCACAGCGTACAGGCGGGCTGCATAACCCCTGCGCGATTGACCTGCTTTTTGAAGGTGACATTTATGGGGGGAAGCTTGCACTCCTTGTTCAAAGCTGCCCCGGAGATTCGAAAAGCCCTTATTTTGTCCAGATTCTTTTCATTAGGATAGGGTACGGGTCTTAGCATGCGCTCGGCGCGCGCAAACCCCTCATCCCTGTCCTCATCGGCGATCAGCTCTTCAGGCCAAACATCGTCTTCCCAGACCCGTGGATCCGGCGCCAGAGAAACATTTGCGTTGATTAGCGATGTCCCTCCCAGTCCGCAACCAACAAATACATTAATATCATCATGTATTCTGAGATCGTATAACCCCAGCCTGGATCCCATATGTGTGTCGTTGTGGGTGAGCTGGAATTCAGAACGGGCTTCAGAAAAACGGTCCGGAAAGTCGCCAATCAGATATTCTTTCCCCCGCTCCAAAACGCATACCGAACGCCCACAGCGGGCCAATCGTGAAGCTGCAATCCCCCCGCCATAGCCAGATCCCACCACGACAACTTCATAATGAAGCTTCAGATCTCCTATCGACTTTGACAATCGACGCATTACGACCCCCAACTTTCGGAAACCCCGAATTTAATTTACGCGTTAACGGCCCTTAATTCTCGGCCCACCAACACTTCTACGACGGCAATTCAACCAGATCTTGTCACAATCCGCTGTGGCTTTTAAACCCCTTCCAGAGAACTTTCTATTTGAATTACAGATTCCGCTATAATCCACCTCGAGCAACCCCCTTGTTAATTCAGGCCAGCTCATCCGTTGTCGTATCGACGTAAATGAATGACCGATCGCGATACAAATGCATCAAGATACGTTCTGCCATGGCTGTAATTGTAAAAAGTGGATGAATACCCAGGGACCGGGGCATTATCGAGCCGTCACAAATATATAATCCGTCATGCAACGCATTTTGAATTTCGGAATTTCCCGGATCAAATACCTCGCCCTTGTGGTTTACAACCCCATTTTCATGGCTCTCTCCCATGGGCGCCCCTCCCAATGGATGGACCGTCAGCAGATTTTCACCAAGAACCGTCTCTGAAAGGGGATTTCTGATATATGTACCCCCGGTTGCTGCAACTGCTCTGGTTAGCGCATCGTCAATCCGCCGGAACACTTCCTGACGCGCCGCATTTGGCCAGTTTATTTTAATCTGATCATTTTCCAGAAACAATTCTCCGCTGCATTGATCGTGACCGATGGCCAGAAATGACTGAGTATTGCGGACAGCTCCACTATAGGCACCATTTACCAATCCCTTCAAGGCCCGGCCGAATTCATCTAATTCGTCTGCCAGAGTGTGATCTCCATCAACACCAAAAGCCGCGTCTGCCCCGGCGAGAATGGAAGCCAGGCCAGTGGCCATTGAGCTTGGAATGGAGGCATCAACAATAGCAACACCATCGTCGACATTCTCCGTTTGCCTCAAATCGATTAACCCGGCCACTGCTGGTCCTACAGGTTCGCCGTTTACCTTGGGCGGAAAACCTATTCCCACACTATTAACATCAACGTCATTATTGTAACCTATGGCAAGAACATCGCCATTACCCGTAAATCTTTTTCCTAATTTGTTAGATAGCGCCAGTCCCTGTTCGGCAGAGCGCAGCAATATCTCGCAGGTTCCCAGGCTGCCCGCAGCAAGTATTAGTATTTTGCAGTCGATCTGACCGTTGGGGGCAATCTCATTACTACCTTGAGAACCATTGATTTCGTAGTAAATCTGCCAACCCCCCTCATTGTGCTTGCTTAGCGATCTGACTTTAATACCGGAGAATATCTCCGCGCCATGCGCAACGGCATCCGGCAGATAAGTCAGGTTGACAGTTGTCTTGGCACCAACGTTGCAGCCGGAACAGCAATCCCCACAAAGTGTACAGGCTGGCTGAATTATATTGGCGGCATTGACGCGCTCGCGGAACGTAACGTGAAGGGGCGGACAAACCATGTGCGTACCCAGTGCATCTGATGCCGTATCAAGCGCTCTGAGCTTTAGCAGCGAGTACTGATCTTTAAACATAGTTGGGCGCAACATTTCCCTGGCTCTGGCAAAACCGAGTGTAAGCGAGTCATCTTTTCTAATGTCCTCGGGCCAGACCGGATCTTCGAATACTCTCGGATCGGGTTTTAGACAAACATTCGCATTTATCAGTGATGTCCCGCCTAATCCGCATCCCTGCAGGACATGAATGTCATCACCTACACGAATATCAAACAGGCCCTGAGACGACCCGAAATTTATATTGTCACCGGTAATCTGAAAGTCCTTAATCGCCCGGCTCATTCGGTCCGGGAACTCTCCGGTTAGAATTTCACGCCCCCGCTCAAGCACACACACTCCCAGACCACAGCGGGCGAGGCGGGAGGCGGCGACGCCACCTCCATATCCCGAACCCACAACAACGACGTCATAGCCGGGTTTCAGACTTTCAAGGTTTTTCGACAATCGTTCGATGGCTTCTCTCCTGAAATTCTGTCTGAAGGTGCATAGCGGATTTATATTCCTACTAGCAATATTAGTCCGTTTACGGATATTTCACCAGCCTCCGACCATAAGGACCCCGGCGGTATTCAGCGCAACGTTAGATCGAGATCCTGAACTGCGGCGATCTCACACCGCAATTGCACCGAGGCATAGGCAAGTTCAAAGAAAATTCAAACTTAGCAATTCTGACAATTTCGTGAAATACGTGAGATTTTTACCCTGTGTCGCATCTTAAGAGATAATAGTATTCACTCGTTCCCGATGTAAAGGAGTAGCGGAATCATGAAGACATCCAAGGTTGATCTTAAAAAGATTCTAGTTGGTTTTGCAGCGTTGACAGTTGCAGTTACCTTGTCCGCATTCTCAGCAGATGCACAAGCCCCTAAAAGAGCGATTACAAATATTGCCGGTGAACTCTATCGATTCCAGAATAACTTTCATTTCTCAGTTTTTCTGGTCACGCCCGACGGCGTTATCGTAACTGACCCCATAAATGCCGAGGCTGCTACCTGGCTCAGAGATGAGATCAAAAAGCGCTTTAACAAGCCCATAAAATACCTGATCTACAGTCATGACCATGCAGATCATATTTCCGGAGGCGAGATATTCAAGGCAGAAGGCGCTATTGTCGTGGCTCATGAAAATGCCAAATCCGACATCGCTGATAAAAAGCGCCCCACGGCTTTGCCCGAGGTGACATTTGCGAACAATATGACTATTGAACTTGGCGGCAAAACTGTCGAACTGAGCTATCTCGGTCCCAGCCATTCCAACAATTTGATTGTTATGCGTTTCCCGGAAGAGCGCGCAATATTCACAGTTGACTTTATTTCAGTAAACCGGACTCCTTTCAAAACGCTGGGAGATAGCTACTTTCCGAACTGGATAGAGGCGATCAAAGCGGTTGAATCCATGGACTTCGATATTCTTGTTCCAGGCCATGGAGCCATGGGAAAGAAATCTGATGCGACCGCGCACAGACAATATCTTGAAGAACTCTACAACGGCGTACTGTCAGGCTTGCGGGAAGGAAAGTCCGTCGAAGAATTGAAGTCGTCGATTGCTCTCGAAAAATATTCGAGTTGGGGACAGTTCGATGACTGGCGTCCTCTGAATATTGAAGGCATGGCAAGAGTTATCAATGCCAACAAACAGAGTAACTAAGTCCGGGATTTGCTATCAGAAAAATTTCTGATCGGAACCCAAAAAATTTACCCGTCAATCTGCGCGGTCAGCAGAGGAAAAGGCATGGGAAATATCTGTCCGTGATTTAATCGCGGGTTTTTCATTTTAAGCATCCAGCCATTTGGAAAGCGTCGCCGGATACCGCTCGCCCTGTACATCGGACTGTTTTATCAGACGGGTCAATTCGGAAAGACTTTCTGGGTCGAACTCAATTTCGCAGGTCGAGATATTTTCGTCCAAATGTTCAATTTTTGCCGTACCGGCAATTGCGACAATGTCCTGCCCTTGGGACAGCACCCAACCAATGGCCACCTGGGCCGGTGTAATACTCATCTCCTTCGCGAGTTTTTCCACTGGCTCAACCAGCTTGAGATTGGCGCTGAAATTTTCCGGAGAATAGCGGGGCATGGATCGTCTCCGGTCTCCATCCTCCAGTTTTCTCTGATCTTTAATTGTACCACTCAGGAGCCCCCGGCTTAAGGGGGCATAGGATACAACGCCAATTCCGAGTTCCCGGCAGGTCGGCAGTATTTCTTCCTCGATACCGCGCGAGAATAGAGAATATTCTGTTTGTAAGGCCGTTAAAGGAGTTTCCGCATGCGCTCTTCGAATGGTTTCAGCGCCGGCTTCCGACAATCCTATATGTCGTATTTTTCCCGCTTTTACCAAATTACCCATAGCGCCAACCGTATCTTCTATGGGAACCTCCAAATCCACCCGGTGCAGATAATATAAATCGATATATTCGATACCAAGGCGCTTCAAACAATTTTCGCAGGCTTTTGCAACATACTCTGGCCTTCCATTAACAATGCGGCGACCATCGGGAAGATTTACATTGCCAAATTTCGTCGCCACAACAATTCGGTTTCTAAGATTCCGGATAGCCCGGCCAACAAGTTCTTCGTTGCGACCATCTCCATAGGAGTCAGAGGTATCAAGGAAATTCACGCCTCTTTCAACGGCATAATGAATGGTCTCAATACCGTCCTCGGGAACCGTTTTACCGTAAACAGGCGTCATGCTCATACATCCGAGACCGACAGAGGAAACCTGCACTCCCAAACGATCCTTGAGATAACCACCACCCCCCAATATTCGTTTTTTCATGAACTGATATACCTGATTAGAGACCAATTTAGTCTGATATTGCGCTGCACTGTAGCATGAAGACATATCAGCGAGAACATGGAATTTAATGAGATCGGCTGGCAGAGAACTTCTATTTCGTTATCTGATCCGGTTCAGGTCAGCCAATACGCGGCCGAAGTTCACAAATTCAAATATCAAACGCAAATTGTCTGGTTAATTTGACCGAATGTCTCTATTCCTCTTTACTACATGAAAGATTGTTTCATAATACAAACCAAAAAGATTTACAGGGAAGAATGATGACGAGTACGGACCTCCCGCCATACAAGGAAATTTTGTTCGAAGTCCGAGATGGTGTTGCGTGGATTACAATTAATCGGCCCGAAGTGCGGAATGCTTTTCGGGAACAAACCCTGGATGAATTAATCGATGCCTTTAAGTCAACGCGGAATGATCCCTCTATCGCCGTCGCAGTGATTACCGGAGCTGGCGACAAAGCGTTTTCGGCAGGTGGGGACTTTCACGCGATGATGAGGCTGAACCGGTCAAACGCCATGCACTGGAACGATCGCATGCTGGGCTTGGCTATGACTATTCGGGGGTTGCCGATACCTGTCATTGCCATGGTAAATGGCTGGTGCATGGGGGGAGGGCATGAACTCGCGCTCTGGTGCGACCTGGTTATTGCATCGGAAAATGCGCATTTCGGTCAAACGGGCGCGCGCGTGGGAGCCTGCCCGACAGTCGGTGCGACTCAGTATATTCCCCGGTTGATCGGAGAGCGGCTTGCCAGGGAAATGATTTTCCTTTGCCGAACATTTTCCGCCAGAGAGGCCGTAGAAGTCGGGCTTATAAATAAATGCGTCCCGCAAAACGAACTGAGAGCGGCAACCATGGAATGGTGCGAACGGATTAAAGGCTATTCCGGCCAAACGTTGCGCGCGACGAAGAAATCTCTCAATTTTGAGTCCGATAATCTGTATGCATCATGGCAGCACGGTATGGAACTTCTGGCTGAAATTTGGGGGTCACCAGAATCCCTTGAAGGAATGAACGCCTTTCTTGAGAAACGCAAACCGGACTTTCAGAAGTTCAGGCTGGCGAGAAAGGAAAAAGTTGATAACTATCTGAAAGACCTGGCCAATGATTTGAACCAGGCATCGAGGAAGCCTTGAATACAGCAACTCAGCAAAGCACGATGCGGCCTCTTTCCGGAATTCGCGTGACTGACCTGACGCGTATCCTGGCGGGACCATACTGCACAATGAACCTGGGCGACATGGGTGCCGAAATCATCAAAGTCGAGCAACCCGGAAAAGGCGACGATACGAGGGGTTGGGGACCGCCCTTTATACTTGGAGAATCAGCATATTATCTCGGTGTCAACCGCAACAAAAAAAGTATAGCACTCGATCTGAAGCATAGTGACGGCCAGAGCATTTTAAAAAATTTGCTGAAGAAATCCGATGTCTTGATCGAAAATTTCAAAGCCGGAACAATGGAGAATTGGGGCATTGATGAGAACTGGCTTGATACCCATGCGCCGCAAATTATTCATTGCCAGATTACCGGATACGGCACCGAGGGCCCAAAAGGCGGAATGCCCGGATACGATTTTCTGTTACAGGCAGAAAGTGGCCTGATGAGTATTACGGGAGAGGAATCCGGCGAGCCCATGAAACTCGGGGTTGCAATCGTCGATATCTGTACCGGACTCTATGCGGGAATGTCCATACTGGCTGCTCTGAATGCCAGAAACCGGGATGGACGGGGACAGAAGATATCTATCTCACTTTACAACACCAGCATAACAATGCTGGCCAATGTGGCATCCAACACGCTTGCAAATGGGGAAGATGCACTGCGCTACGGAAATGGCCACCCCAATATTGTCCCCTACCGGGCTTTCTCCTGTTCTCACGGTGAAATTGCACTGGCGGTCGGTAACGACTTGCAGTTTCGCCGTCTCGCCGGCATTTTGGAGCATCCGGAATGGGCGGATGACGAGCGTTTCCAGATTAATGCAAACCGCGTCAGAAATCGCAAATTAATTGATGAACTGATATCCGAGGTTCTGCTAACCAGACCCGCCGATGAGTGGATCAATCTCCTGCTCAAGGAAACAATACCCTGCAGCAAAATCAATTCCGTAAAGAATGCCTTGGATCACCCTCAGACACGCGCGAATAAAATGGTCATAGAAATGCGACATCCAGCAGCAGGATCCATTAGTTTGGTCGCGCCGCCATACCGGTTTTCCAGGACCCCTGAAGGAACAGATATCCCTCCACCACTCCTTGGTGCGGATACTGAAGACGTATTGAAAAATCTGCTGAATATGGATCCAGCCGAGATCGCAACTCTAAGATCGAGCAATGTTATCAACTAAATTTTACAAAAATGATTGGAGAGATTGATGGCCGAAACAATGAATATTCGCCCGTATAAATCGTCCGGGGCCCGCAAACACTTAAAGGGCGGCTATCCGCGGCCCAAAACCCTGACAGTTGACCTGCATGGTCATATGCTGGTTCCCGAAGCTGTAGATCTTGTTAAGCCCCACCTTCCTGCTGATAGACTTGAAGCGGTAAAATATGCGCCGGAAAAAACACGAAGGATCAACGAAAAGCAGAACAACGATCGGTGGCAGGAACTCACCGGCATAGAACGGCGCCTTAAGGACATGGATAGAATGGGCATCGATGTCATGGCTATTTCACCGGCGCCTCCCACTTTTTACTATCTCGTGGAGCCCAGTCTCGGGCACGAGTCAAATCAGATTACGAACAACGCTATTGCCGATGCCGTAAAAAAAGTTCCGGACCGGTTTGTCGGTCTCGGTACCGTTCCGCTTCAGGACACAGAACTCGCCATATCCGAACTTGAAAGATGTCTCAATGAATTGAACATGCCTGGCATCGAAATTGGTGCTCATGTCGGTTCTGATGAGTTGTCAGCCCCAAGACTCGAACCGTTTTGGGAGAGGTGTCAGGCCCTAAATGCGACGATACTTATTCATCCCACATCATTTGCCAGTGACCGGCTGTCGAAGCATTACCTGACGAATATTATAGGAAATCCTCTGGATACAAGCGTTGCCATTCATTACCTGATCTTCGACGGT
>Ga0307434_1001973_pt1 | contig 10236 bp, 12 predicted proteins | sample SalMarWE160220MG_FD_202156 | JGI IMG/M metagenome (GOLD analysis project Ga0307434, IMG submission 202156) | Salt marsh sediment microbial communities from the Plum Island Ecosystem LTER, Massachusetts, United States - WE1603-220 | ecosystem: Environmental > Aquatic > Marine > Intertidal zone >...
CGCCACCTGCCCGCCATCAGCTGCGCTTCAGGCGCTGGCAGGCGGGTGCGAGTCCGCAAGGCGAGGCGGGCGGGAGCGAAGCAATCTCCTTCAATGCAAGTACTTGAATTTACGAGATTGTTTCGTAGCTCTGCTCCTCGCAATGACAGGTGAAAAGACTTTTTACGACTTTGTCAGGATTGGTGCCCACGCATTTTTCATGCTCGGCACATTGATAAGTATTCTGGTATTTGATCGGCAGATAGCGATCGCATCGATCCTTATGTTGACGATAGGGGATCCAGCGTCAGGTTTGGCTCAGCGATTCAAGGGGGCGAGCCGGGACTCCATAGAGGGCCATACGGCGGTTCTCAAGCCGCCAGGTATTATCCTGATCATGTTCATCACCTCATGGTTGGTGGGCTACCTTTTCCTTGGCTCCCTTGCAATCTCCCTATCGGGAGCGATTGGCGCTACACTGGCAGATGGCCTGCGGCTAAAAGTAGGGGACAGTATTATCGATGATAACCTCACTATACCGCTGTATGCAGGTTTTTTTATGAGCCTTGCGTCACTGTGGTAGATGTCTGGCAGCACTTTAGATCTTTGAAATTACTCGGTGTATGGGCATGGAGATGTCTTTTTCTGTACGCTTATTTACCGAGAAGCGATGGATTTGAGGAACAGGGGAATGCCTTTTTTTGCTATGCCCTTATTAAGCTTTGACATTTGTCCCGAAAAACCGGATGAATCCGCTCCGCATACTACCTTTATAGGTTGGTTGCCCTTCGGCCTCGATCCTTTCGGCCCCGAGCTCATGGCCGAGAGGCAATTCATCCCGTTTTTCGGGACCGTGCAATGCCTTTGATTGAGAGGGCATAGCAAAAAAAGACATGCCCCTGTTCGCTGCAAAAAAGACACCTCTATGCCCATGGGTCTCACCATGGGCACCTATTTGGCCTTCAGCAATGGGCGGGAATAGTTTTAAAGGGCTAAGATGGTACGATTTCTGAAGGTTCACACGATCAGGCTGCGGACGCTTCAGCAATGGGTGCATTACCGTACCCAGACCGGTCATATTCCCCATCCACCTGATACGGGCACGGCAGCGCCGGTGATAAATGAGGCATCATCAGATGCCAGGAATGCAAGCACCCGGGCCACCTCCTCAGGTTCGGCCATACGTCCCAGGGCCGTATCAGCAAGTATCTCCCGTTTATATTTTTCAGACATAACGGTCTCTATGGTCGGGGTCCTGGTAAGGCCGGGCAGCACTGCATTAACGGTAACCCCATCCTTCCCGCATTCCTTTGCCACGGATTTCGTCAAGCCAATGATCCCTGCCTTTGCAGTTGAGTAAGCGACCTCTCCTTTGCCGCCGATAGCCCCATACACGGAACTCACGTTGATGATACGTCCCCATCCTGCTCTGCGCATACCGGGAAGCAGCATCTGGATAAGGAGCAAGGGGACGGTAACATGAATGGCCATAACCTCCTCAAAGCCTTTTTTGTCGATCTTATCAGTGGTGCCGGGCCGGTCGAATCCGGCGTTATTCACCAGGATATCTATCAGGCCGGTCTTCTTTGCTTCACGGGCAGCATGACGAAGCTTCTCGAGGTTGGTCAGATCCACCACATGATCGGCAGCCTTGCAGCCCATCTGTTTCAATTCACGAACAACCTCTCCAAGGGTCGCGGGGTTTTTATCCCACACGATGAGCTCCGCCCCTTTTGCTGCGAAGGCAAAGGCGCAGGCCTTGCCGATGCCCTGGCCGGCACCGGTGATCAATGCGATATGGCCATCAAGCGACATCTCTACCGTGCAATCTCTTGAAATGTTGGAAGCAGTTACTCTAAGGGGCAGGTTGGTAAACTCGATAATCTCTTGAATGGTGTTTGCCAGAGCACAGGCCTGATCTTCACACCGTTGCCGAAGTCTTTCGATGACCAGAATACCACGCCGGCAGAGGTGTTTTTCGTGGTTGCAAGAACAAGGATGTTGGCAAGAATATCAGGGGGCAGGGCAACGCTCTGTTTCTTCTCAGGATGCGACTCCCGTTCCTCTATAACCTCGAATATGTTACCCCTCCTGACACCTTCCTCAAACCCGCTGCCAATATACACCACAGAGTATTGACCGTGGAGTTGTAAGTTTTCCTTCGCGGCGATCACATAGGCAGTGAGATCACCGTCGTATGGAAGCGGGAGTACACAGGGAGAGACGGCATGATACGGCATAAGAAGATCATCTCGGTTGATAGTCATGAATGACTCTTGTATCCTGCCGACACAATATCCCTCCTTGACCTCTTCAACCATGAGTACTCCCTTAAAGGAGTGGACGTATCCGTATTTCTCCTTGGTCAATGGATGTTGGATAGGTTTCGAGATGTCATATACGGTAAAGGTATCTCCAGGCTTCATATCTTCTTTATACATTGTTACGTACACGGCATCCTTTTCGCCTGTCAGCACCTTGTCGGGCTCAAGATCGAAGATCCTTCCCCACGGCTCAATGGGATTCTGGCGGAGAAAGCCGAGGGCCTCTACATTGGTGAGGCTCGTGACATTTATTCCCCGTATTTCCGTGGGCTTCTCAGGCTCCTGAGGTAGTTCCGCGGGCTTTTCTGCTTGAAGGGCAGCCTCCTGTTTCACGGGCATGGGCGTTTCTTCTTTTCCGTATTTAAAGAGGGTGATCACATCGCCGGGCTTAAGCCAGTGAGGATTCGTGATGAATTTATTCATTTCCCAGAGCTCAGGCCAGAGAAAGGGATCGCTGTAATACTTCTCGCAGATTGACCAGAGCGTATCACCCTTCTGAACAACATGGGTAATCACCTTTTGTTCTGCACGTATCGAGGGAGGAAAACATAAAAAAAGGAAGAACCATACAAAAAGACCGACGTAGATATGTTTATACCTCAACTGTCTCCTCCTTGTCATGATTGCTCTCCTTCGCTGGAATAGCCTTTAGATCTCCTACGATTTTTCCCTGATCTTGTCAAGCTGTTTTCCGGCAGGCATGGTGACCGGTATGAGCGCTGGGAAAAGCCCGCTACGCTTTTTCGGAAAGAAAAAAGGGGGATCGGTAGGGCACGCCATGCACTGACAAAACGCTGCCGGCCTGGTCGCTGATCGGCTTAGTCTATTCTTTTGAAAAATAGATCTCTCCGTAATAGCACTCAGCACGGCTTTGGGTGTGCTGTGAGTTGATGAACAGGGAGACGAGGTTTGCCTTGGGCGGTTCTTTTCCGAAGAGGGCCTGGTAGTCATCATAGACATTCCGCTTCTCCCACATCCACTTTCCGATATTTTCAGATCCGCTTTGGAGCACGATCAAGCGTGTCTTGCCCCAGGCAGGGCTCACACCGGTTGTGAACCTGGGGGCTCCGTTCTCCCACAGATACCCGACTATCTTAGCGGTAAGCTTGAATGTTCCAAAGACCACATAGAGCTGTCCTGCCTGATCATCGGTCTGCTTCTCACGAAAATCCCCACCCTTGGGAAGCTCACCTGCCTTCCATCTGAAATGAATGAACGGGTACTGCTTGAGATCCACCTCGATCTCCTTTGTTATCCCGAATGAGGCCTTGTCGCTCACCAGATGCAATACGTGATCGTTGTTCTCCGTGACCAGTGAGATCTGCGGGATGCCCTCGTTTTCCTTCAGTTCCCAGCCGATCGGCACACCCTTTTCGTCTGCACCTTGGGAGAAATTTTCGATGATAAGCCGATCAGCATCGGCTCGTGCGGCAAGAGGAACTACGAAAAGTATGGCAGCTATAAGCAGTACTATCTGAAATCTCGCAATCTTCATTTCAGTGAAATCCCCCCTATTCCTGGTGCATAGATCATATCGCGTGTATCATGATTGACAAACAAATATACCACGATATCTCAAGAGGTCAAGGCCTAAATGGGCGGGCATGAAAAATGTATTGAGAGAAATACTCTTTTGTGTATTATTGGCCAATAAAATTATGAAACGATTTTATCCGTTGAGGATCGTATGCTTAGAAACTTCAGGGTGCAAAAATACCATGCCGAAATTATCCCAAAGTCAACACTGCTTAAGGTATTGACCTACGTCGATAAGCAGGAGATTCAGACCCCGTTTTTGCTCATGGATACCGACAGGATCAGGCAGAACATCTCAAAGATTGGGAACAATATTCCAAACTCCACCGTATGTTACGCCCTCAAGGCAAACCCCGATGCTGCGATTGCCGATCTCGTGAACAAGGAACATCTGGGATTCGAGATCGCATCCGGAGGAGAGCTCAAGATACTTGCATCTTTAGGGGTTGAACCCTCGAGGATTATCTCGAGCAATCCCGTAAAATCCATTCCTTTTCTCAAGATGGCGGCGGAGTACGGCGTGAGGTATTTCGCCTTTGATTCTTTTGAAGAGCTGGGCAAGATCGGACGGTATGCCCCGGGGTCTCAGGTATATGTGAGGCTATCGGTGCCCAATGAAGGCAGCGAATGGCCCCTCAGTAAGAAGTTCGGGCTCGAGATAGATGATGCTCTGGAGCTTCTATCCTGCACCGAAGCAAAAGGGCTTCATCCTGTTGGGATCACCTTTCACGTGGGATCTCAGTGCCGGAATCCCTATAACTGGAATATCGCAATCGATAAGGCGAAGATCCTGTGGGAGAAGGCGGAGCACAAGGGAATAAGGCTCAGCTTGCTCAATATCGGCGGAGGCTATCCGATAAACTATACGAAGGTGGTCACCGACATCGAGACCATCGAGAGAAATATAGCAAGGCTTATTGCTGAGAAGTTCCCTGCGGATACGAAGATACACCTAGAGCCGGGCAGGGCTGTGATAGGCGATGCGGGCATCCTGGTAAGCTCGGTGATAGGGAAGGCAAGGAGACGTGACGAAGGCTGGCTCTACCTCGATGTGGGAGTTTTTAACGGCCTGATGGAGAGCGTTGGCGGTATCCGGTACACCTATATCCTCGAGGCAACAGAAGGCGCCGAAAAGAGGTGGACCATAGCAGGGCCCAGCTGCGATAGCTTCGATGTTATTGATAAGAATGTGGCGCTTCCGGATCCCGACATCGGGGCGCTCATTCTCATCTTGTCGAGCGGCGCCTATACGGTATCCTATGCCTCCGAGTTCAATGGATTTGCGATACCCAGAACGATCCTTATATAAAGAAAGGATGAAGCCATGGTGAGATTCTTTGAAAATGAAATATACTCGCCCGTTGAGCATGTCTACAAGGTAGAGAGCGTTCTCTACAAGGCAAAGAGCAAGTTTCAGGAGATCATGGTTATAGAGAATGCCTATTTCGGGAAGATGCTCATTCTCGACGGCATAGTGCAGCTCACGGAAAAGGACGAGTTCTTCTACCATGAGATGCTCACGCACGTTGCCATGCATGCTCATCCTGAGCCCAGGAGAGTTGCCGTGATCGGAGGGGGCGATGGGGGGGTAGTGAGGGAGGTGCTGAAGCACAGGACGGTTGAGAAGATTTACTTCGTGGAGATTGACGAGGAGGTCGTTAAGACCTCAAGAAAATTCTTTCCCTCGGTATGCTCCGGGATTGATGATCCAAGGGTCGATCTCAAGGTGATGGACGGGGCTGATTTCATGAAGGATCATGCCGAGGGCATAGATGTGATCATCGTTGATTCAACCGACATTATCGGCTTCGCGCGGTCTCTGTTTACCGAGGATTTCTTTCGATCCGTTCATGGGGCATTACGGACGGATGGCCTGTTCGTAACCCACTCCGAGTCACTCCACTTTCATCTTGATATCGTCGTGGAGGTACAGGAGATACTCAAAGAGGCATTTCCGGTTGTGGATCTCTACACCGCTCCCATTGCCACATACCCCGGCAACTGGTGGACCTTCGCTATCGGCTCAAAATCACCGGACCCCCGCGCATTGAGACGGCCCTTCGAGATAGACACCCGATACTACGATGATGAGATTCACAGGCAGGCATTTCTCACGCCGAAGCTCTATGGGAAATTGATGGGGAAAAGCTTGTCGTGGTAAATCTGATGGTTTAGTAAAAAGTCGACATTAGTGTCATTGCGAGCGACCTGCCCGCCACCTGCCCGCCATCAGCTGCGCTTCAGGCGCTGGCAGGCGGGTGCGAGTCCGCAAGGCGAGGCGGGCGGGAGCGAAGCAATCTCCTTCAATGTAACTACTTGAATTTACGAGATTGCTTCGTCGTGGAGTTTATCCTGAGCATAGCCGAAGGACTCCTCGCAATGACAGGTGAAAAGACTTTTTACGAGCTCATCAAATCTCGTCGGGCTGGATCTCCGGGCTTTTCGATCTTCCGTCACGGGTTGGCTGAACGGTATGTCCTGATGAATGCGTCAACCTCCTCTTTCACGAGCGATCGGAGATCCTCAGGATCGTACAAGATACCGATCGCCCCTCTGCTCGACCAGGTGGCGGCGGGATAGGTTGTATCCTGCCCCTTTTTTATCAGGTATACGTGCTGGTAGAGCTGAGCGGTGACCGAAAAGAGGTATCCCTCCCCGTGCTTGAGGGTGTTGACCATGATGCCCAGCATGGGGCGTTCCTTTGTTTCAAGAAATTCCAGGTCGGTTAACAGGGTAAGGCCCGCCTCCTGAAGCTGTGACTCAACAAGCCCTCTCAGGGTATCTTTGGTAAGGCGCTGCTGCTCTAACTCTTTCTCAAGGATTCCATCTACCATCACGGTGACACCCCTGATCCCAGCCATAGAGGATGTCGATAATTCAGTGCCGAATGCCCAGGAACATGAGCTGAATGGTGCCAGGGCTGTCAATACGGCCACGCAGAAGATAATGGGGATTCTTTGAAAGACGTTCATCTTCGACTCCTTGTTATCCTTGATCCATGAATAGCCATATCCATCATGTTTGATGATTTTCCGATAGAGTGTAGCAGGGTGCGGGCCATATCCGGTACATCGCCCTGGAGGGCTGCTACTCGCCATCCTCTTCCTCGCTGGATGTCCTCCAGTAGATGCGGGCTGCAGCCAGCAACACGACCCCCACAAAGGTTCCCACCACAGGATAGGGCACGCACGCGGCGAGCCCCATGATAGCTCCTTTCACCAGCGAACCTCTCCACCTATCGCGGGCAGAATACCGCTGCACGACTGCCACGGCGATAAAACAGGTGATGAACACTCCCGCGATGATTCCGAGGACTCTCGGCACACTCTCCATCGAGAATGGTTGTATGAGTTCAGCCAGGAACCAAACCCAGTCGAGGATAATGGTCAAAATACAACTAAGATAGTGAATCGGAGGCCTTGATTTCGAGGACTCTCGTGTATCCATCATATCCTCCACATGCCGTGAGCATGATTCTATACTATAATCTTATCTTCCTGAGAAAAGTCAAGCAATCCAAAAAAAGGATTTAGCCGGAATGGCCAAATCCTTTCCTGTCATGGTGCGCCTGGCAGGATTCGGACCTGCGGCCTGCGGATTAGAAGTCCGCTGCTCTATCCATCTGAGCTACAGGCGCCGTGGATTTGCGGGAATCCTATCTCGTCTCAGAAACTCATGTCCTGTGGGCGTAATCATTTTTTATAAGCTCTTCCCCAAGATTTTTCCCGCCTTTTTTCTATGAGCTATGAGCTATGAGCCATGAGCTATACGCTTCCTTGCTTTCAGCTTTGCCTGCCCCGTGGAATTTCCGCCAGAGGGCGGAAGCCCCTTCTGCCCGCCCTAGCGCGACATCACATAAAAATTATCCTGGTTCGTGAAGATTATGTTACCCGTAGGCCTGAATCCATTTTCTATAAAGCAGGTCTGGGCCAGGGTTATTAAATATAAGGGCATATTCCGCTGGGGAGCTTTCAGCTTCTTGCATCCCCGCTTCACCGATTCCCCCTATCCCTGCTCCCTGACCCCTGTTCCCCGAGCCACGACCCCTGATTCTCGAGCCACCATTCTCACTATTCCTTTATCACCTAAGGCGCCAGGTAATTATCCCATGCGAGGGATCATAGGGGGATACTTTTACCTGGACTCGATCACCTTGTAACACCTTAATCTTCCTCTTTTTCATCCGTCCGCAAAGTACACCCCTGACAACAACGTTATTCTCACATTCAACCTCCACGGTCCCGTAACCAAGAACCCTGGCCACTACGCCTTCCAGTTCGATTAGATCCTTTCGACTCAAGATACTCCTTTCACGGTATCAGAGCAGGTTTCTATTGCTATTGTATGGTATCATATATGCAGCTGTATGTCCTTCACTCTCTGCTTGTGAAGGAGGGGATCAGAAGGTAGGCCGTAAAAATAGAAAGCGGAGATGGCGCGTTTGCATGGGCAAGAGGATCAGCTCCACCCGGGGTTCCCCTCCATTATTTTTTCTTAAAAAAGGGCTCAAACAGGTCGATTGGAATTGGAAAGAGGGTAGTGGAATTGTTTTCAGCTGAAACCTCCCTCAGGGTTTGAAGATACCGCAGTTGGAGGGCATAGGGAAAACCCTGCATCTTCTGGGCTGCCTCTGCCAGCCTGGTGGCTGCCTGAAACTCGCCCTCGGCATTGATGACCTTTGCCCTTCTCTCCCTCTCCGCCTCTGCCTGCTTTGCCATGGCCCGCTGCATCTCCTGGGGAAGATCAATGTGCTTTACCTCTACATTGGAGACCTTGATCCCCCAGGGATCGGTATGCTTATCGAGTATCGCTTGCAACCTGGCATTGATTTTATCCCGCTCTGATAAGAGCTCGTCCAGCTCCACCTGTCCACACACACTTCTCAGGGTTGTCTGGGCCATTTGGGAAGTCGCAAAGAGGTAGTTCTCCACCTCGATGACGGCATTGTTTGGGTCCATAACCCTGAAATAGATCACGGCATTGACCTTCACAGAAACGTTATCCCTGGTGATCACATCCTGGGGAGGCACATCCATGGCCACTAGGCGAAGACTAATCCTCACCAACTTATCGATAATCGGGATAATGATAACAATGCCAGGTCCTTTGGGTCTCTCCAGTAGCCTCCCTAATCGAAACACCACACCTCTCTCATACTCTCTCAGTATCTTGATGGCCGCGCTCAGAAAGAGTATGAGCAATACTATTGCAAGAATATAGAACATGACAACCTCCTTTTGCTATGTATTGCACCACGCACGAGGAAATCCATCTCCCACAAGAGACTGAGCATCAGGAACTATCCCTGGCAGACCGGTTAAACCAGTGGGGCGGATGAAATGCCCCATGAGAATGAGATCTCTAAGCACACTTTTGCTCAACTATTCTAAGATCTCCAGGACAGATCTCTTTTTCATCTTGGCCGAGGCCGCACCTAGTATAATTCTCATCGCCCTGGCGGTCCTTCCTTGTTTGCCGATTACCTTACCCAAATCTTCTTTGGCTACCCTCAGTTCAATCACAGAGGTCTGCTCTCCCTCAATCTCAGTCACACTTACTTCCTCCGGCTTATCAACAAGCAACTTCGCAAGGTATTCAATCAGCTCTTTCATCTGAACTCACCTCCATTGTAGCTTCAGCACCGGGTCATCTCAATGTGCTATTGAAGGGGATTCCAATGAACCTTGATCCTTTCGTACAAACGTAGGAGGCCTCGTCATGGAAACTTCCTTTTGGTTGAGGTTAGTACAGGATAAAGGCGCTTGCAGGTTAATGGAAAGGAATCTCAGACCTGTCCTGGCAAAGGCTTATCCTGGCTGACGATGGGGTATGGCCTTATGGTGCGTGTAGCTGTTGGTAAGGCTGATCTCTACGTCTTGTATTTTCCAAAATCATCCGGCTTACGTTTTCAAGTATGTTGTGCCACTTCTTTCCTTTCTCGCTTTTACCTGCAAGCACCTCCTCACTGGCCGGTGAATGGGTTTAAGGTTATCCTCGAGCGCTCCTTAATAGGAGTTTCGCCTACCACCTTGTCCTCCTCTGCCACCACCATATCCTCCTCTACCACCGCGGCTTTCGGTGCGAGGGCGAGCCTCATTCACATTAAGAGTTCTTCCTTTTAGCTCTGTTCCATTGAGGCCATCGATTGCAGACTGCCCCTCAGCTTTAGAGGGCATCTCCACAAATCCGAACCCTTTGGATTGGCCACTGTACTTATCCGCAATAATCTTGACGGATTCCACCTGCCCGAAGGCTTTAAAAGCCTCTTGAAGATCCTCTTCCTTGACATCGTAGGACAGATTACCTACATAGATATTCATGCTGACCTCCTTCTAATTTTAGAGATAGTATAACCTCTTTTTTACTAAAATCAACGTATTTAATCAAAAGAATTCCT
>Ga0307434_1001974_pt1 | contig 10235 bp, 8 predicted proteins | sample SalMarWE160220MG_FD_202156 | JGI IMG/M metagenome (GOLD analysis project Ga0307434, IMG submission 202156) | Salt marsh sediment microbial communities from the Plum Island Ecosystem LTER, Massachusetts, United States - WE1603-220 | ecosystem: Environmental > Aquatic > Marine > Intertidal zone >...
ATGCGATTGTAGTTACTCCCGCAAACTTCACAGAGACGCTTACATTCCAATACGTAGACAACATGGGAGCGCCAATTCCAACAAAGGCTCACCTAGAACTTTATGTTGATCCAACCGACCCAACAGGTTCCCAGATAACCCAACAAAGCATTCTCGGCTTCACTTCAGGATTCGTGAAATATTACCAGCAGGTTGCCATTGAGCAGGTTCCACCAAACATGAAAGAATACATAAAAGTTCTCGCCGACCCCATCATAGTTACAACAGGCGAAATAAAAGGCACAGAAGAGTTACCGTGGATTAATTATATGGTTCCCGGAACGTTGGGGCTTGTTCTCATTTGGAGCGGATTAAACCATGCATCCATGACCATCGCAACCGAACGCACCAAAGGAACTTTTCAGCGGATGGTAATAGCTCCCGTCTCTCCCATGGTTGTTCTGCTGGGAAAGCTCATCTCAGCCATGACTGTAGTCTACATGTCCGCATTCATTATGCTTTTGAGTGGCGTTCTTTTCTTCCAAGTTAATCTCTACTGGAATATCCCCGTCATAATTCTGGCGATCTTTCTGGGGGCACTCTCAGCGATTGGAATAGGGTTAATAATCTCTTCCATAACCAAGAATGAAGAGGCAGCCAATTCGATCGCCGTCATAATCAGTGTTCCGCTCCAGTTCTTCATTGGAGCCTTCTTCCCTCTCAGCATAATGCCAGAGGCTGCTCAAGTCTTCGGCAACGCTCTTCCCTTCACAAAACTGGTCGATGCCATGCAGGATATTATGACAAGAAACCTGCCTTTTGACGCTGTGATTCCAGAAATGCTCTACCTAACTGTTTCGGGTCTGATCCTGTTCACTCTAGGAACGATAGCATACAGAATAGCTCTAAAGAGGATCTAAACTAACCCGCGCCTCAGCTTCAGCCGCCATAGATGACGTTGCCGAATCTGCAGAACAGACAGTGAGCTTATTGGTCACGGTTTCCGAGTTGAGAAACACTTTTAGGTCTTTACAGAAGAAAGTAGAAGGAACTAGAATCAGGGAGATTCGACAAACTTTTGATGCCTGTCAGTTGAATCTGGTTATGATGGTTTAAACATTACTCGATGGCTATGCCGTTAGCTCGCAGCACTTGTTTTATTTTGTTAACTTCCGCTCTGAGCAACCTGACCTCTCGTATAACGTCCTGCAACGTTGTAGGGGTAACCCCCCTTAAATTAGGTGACAAATCAGACGGCTTTTTCTTTCCACCAACAAGGTCCTCGGGCCTGTAAACTTCACCCATACAGTTCACCTCACAGTAATAATCGATTTTAAAGCTAAAAAGGGATAAGGTCACAGGTTCGAAAATTCTCTAGGTCTCTTACTAGACAATCTGTCAGCAAGTTTTTGGCTGCACACCTGAGTTATGTGTCTCTTAGGTGGCATTTTCCGCCTCTTGGACAGAACTTTTTTTCATGATTCTCGACTGCTTTGAAGAGTGCGCCTATTGTTTCTTTGTTGGCAGAGTAGATTCGCTGTTTTCCGTGTCTCTTGAGGTAAACAAAATTGCATTTCAGCAGGGGCTTAAGGTTATGTGACATCATGCTCTGTTCCTGCCCAAGGGCTTCAGCGAGTTCATTTACGCTCATCGGCTTCTTCATCAAATGCTCTATCGCAGCTAACCTTGTAGGGTTTGCCAGATTTGAAAAGAACCTGTAGCAGGTTTCGCTTAACCCCTTTTTCATTGTTGCTTCACTTTTTGTGGTAATTCACGTAATATTAAGTATTTTTCATATGTATATCCATTCATAAAAACCCATTGGTTACCAATTAAAACGAGAAAAGAGAAAACTGTTCTATTCGAGGTTTTTGGGCGGTTACAGGTAGGCTTCTGTGGCGTACCTCCGCATCATCCTGTGGCTGTTGAAGTAGTATGCGACCTTGCCAATCGAGTTTTCCATCAGTTGTATCCAATCATCCCTGTTACTGTAGAATTTGGGTATAATCAGATACTCCAGTTTGTTGTATAATTCTGTGATCTCCCGGTGTCTTCTCTCAGCTTCATCCAACTTTTCTTTCGGTGAAGGACCAATAGCCCAGCCAGTGACGCCCTCAACGCACCCTTCCACCCACCAGCCGTCCAAGACGCTGAAGTTCAGAACCCCATTATGGGCAGCCTTCATTCCGCTGGTGCCAGAAGCCTCGAAAGGTGGGATGGGAGTGTTCAACCAGACGTCTACGCCGGAGGTGAGTTTAGCCGCCATCTGCAGGTCATAATTCTCCAGATAGACGATTTTCATGAGGTCCTTCAGGTTTTCTTTCATTTCATGAATCTCTTCTATTAACCGTTTTCCCATCCAGTCGTTAGGGTGCGCTTTGCCTGCATAAACCACCTGAATCTTGCCAACACCGTTTATTTCTTCTAGTCTCTTCAGGTTTGAGAATAGCAGAGTTGCTCTCTTGTAGCCTGTGGCTCTGCGCGCAAAACCCAACGTGAGCACATCAGGGTCAAACTGGACATCTGACCGTTCACGAATATAGCGGATGAGCGTTTCTTTTGCTTCCATGTGTGCCCGCCAAATCTCCTCGTCTGGGATGCCGTCAACTCTGACCAGCAGCTCAGGTTCGTTAGCCCACCCCGGCAGATACTTGTCAAAAAGCCTTCTGAAACTCTCACTGGTCCATGTGAACGAGTGGACGCCATTAGTTATGGCTGAGATGTTATAGCCCGGAAACAACGTTAGGGAAAACTCTTTGTGTCTTTTCGCTACGCCGTTCACGTATTTGCTGGTATTCAGGGCAAGACGGGTCATGTTAAGCTGATCGTTTCCCCCCAGTTCCCTCAGGGTTTCCATGGGGATTATGTCGCCCAGCATTTCTTGTACGAGATCGTAGGAGAATTTGTCGTGACCCGCCTCCACCGGAGTGTGAGTGGTGAATATGCAGAGGTCTCTTACGCTATCCAGTTCTCTCCCGTTTTTTGCCAGCAGCTCCAATGTGAGAAAACAAGAGTGCCCCTCGTTCATGTGATATTTTCCTATCTCAAAGCCTGCGGCTTCCAGCATCTTCACGCCGCCGATTCCCAACACAATCTCCTGCTTCAGCCTGTATTTCCTGTCGCCGCCATACAGGAAAGAAGTGATTTCTCTGTCCTCCGGGGAGTTGCCCTCAACATCCGTGTCCAGAAATAGTACAGGAACCATTGCCCCTGTGGGGCTCTGGTGATCGTAAAGCCAAGCCTTCACTTTTACTGTCCGATTCTGTATCTTCAGTTCGACTTGGTTTGGCAATTCATTCATTAGTTTTGAGGGCGTCCACTCGTCTGGATGATCGATCTGTTTTCCGTCTCTGATCTCCTGTCTCAGGTAACCTTTGCTGCTGACAAGAGTGACTCCAACCAGCGGAATCTTGAGGTCTGCGCTGGATTTTATTACGTCACCGGCTAACACTCCTAAACCGCCGCTGTAGGTGTGAATGTTATTTTTCAATCCGATTTCCATGGAGAAGTAGGCTATTCTCTTTCCCCGCAAGAAAGCGTGTTTACAGTATTCGCCGCAGAAATAGTATGTTTTTCCCCTCACTTCAGCCTTGAATTCTTCCTTCGGTTCAGTTAAAGGCAGCCCGCAGACAGGATCTCTGATCATAACCAAAAACCTCTCGATTCACACCCACATTCAGTAATTATTGACCTGCACCCTTTCTTAGTTTTCCTTCTCCTTTAGGCTGATAGAAGCTTTGGCAACTTTTTTCAATTGTTCTATTCTTCTTTCGATTATGGTAAGAATCCTCTTGCGTAGAGCCTCGCCTTTCAACTTTCTTTTTGACTGGCTAACTTTCGCTATCTGGTCGGCTAGTTTGTCGTCGCCGACAACATGTCGTAGCCAGCGTTCAAAATCGCATCTTTCCATGTGGAACCGTATAGAGCTCAAATCAACAGTCTTCAGCGCTGAAAGAAACTCGTGTAAGCTTTGAACTGTTACTCCAGAGGAGCGGGCAAACTCGTAAGAGAAGGTGAATCCCATCCCAGCTGGCAGGCGCCTCAGCATTCTTTTTGCCGCAAGCTCAGGCTTTTCCAGTTCTGCGCGGATTCTTGCCTCTAGGTCGGAGAGGATTCTTGAATATACGGCGAAGGCTTCCACTGGGCTGCCCATGGAGCTGAAGTAGTTGTGCACGTCTCCGGGTCCTCCCCCCTTTATGCTGAGGTAGTAGAAGTGGTCGCTCATCTGGAGGTAACGCCACAGCCTAATCAACTCTTTGTCGCCTATTCCTTTCACCAGCTGCTCCATTTCCTTGAGAGAGTCGTAGCTGATGTTCTGCATGGGGTTGCCGATCCATGCGCTGGGGTCCCGTTCAATGTCTGCCCATGAGACGGTGTTGTATTCGTGGACGTCGATTTCGCCTACTGGATTGTGCCGCTCAATGGCTTCTGAGGGGGTTCGCCAATTCAGGTGGTGCCACTTGTTCACTTCAGTTGGTAGTGCTTTTAGGAATTCGTGGATTCCGCCTTCTGGCCAGTGGTGTTCTCCGAAGGTTTCGTAGTCAACGAAGATTGTGATTACCTGTCCTTGGGTTTCGGCTAGCCATCTGGCGTATTTGGTTGCGTCGAGGGGATACTCGTTCCACCATGGTGAGGAGAAGCGGAATCCGATGTCGTCTGAGAGGCGGTAGTTGCGGAGTAGCACGCGGAGGTTAGAGTCTTTGGCTCTGTAAACATAGTTTGGGCTTCTCCAGCCGAGAATTCTTTCGATGCCCTCTGTGACTGTGCCCTTGTAGCCCATTCCCTCCATGGTCTTGGCTATGGCGTTGTTGTATAGCAGCTCGGTGTTTTCGATAAACTGTGGCGCGTAGTTGAAGTGGTCTTTTATGAGTTGGCGGTGCATTTTGACCTGCTCCACGAATTCTGAGTGGTCGGTTCCGTAGAGGCTGGCTAACGAGTGGTAGTAGGTTTCGTCCATGAATTCGACGCATCCGGTTTCGGCGAGCTGCCTGAACGATTCTGTGAGGTCTGGGCTCCACAGTTCACATTGCTCAAGAAAGACGCCGGATATGCCGTAAGCCACCTTGAACGGTTTTCCTTCGCTCTTGCTTCTGTCAATCTGCTCCAAGATTATGCTGTTTGCTGGAAAGTAACATTTTCTTGCGGCTCTCTCGAAAACGTAACGGTTAAGCCCATTGTCGAAATAGAGGTCAAAAAGGCCCTTTTTTGACACTTTTCCCTTAGAAAGTAGGTCGGAGTGGAAATTCCTGTTTAACCTGAATGGCTGATGAACCTCAAACATTAAACAAACATCTGTCATAGTGGACCACTTAAACTGAAAGGGGGATGGGCTTCCGAAATGCAAAGTGGTTCCCTTTCCCTTTTATAGCTTCTTATTTACCAATATCTGACTTTAGCAGAATTGCGCGCCCTTTTTATGCAACTTAACCAATACCGTTTTGGAGTTGTCTGTATGCCTATGGCTTACGTGATGATTAATACCGCACCGGATCAAAAGGGACCTGTTCTGGAGAGGGTTAAAGAAATCGAATTTGTGGAAGAGGCTTACCTGCTTGATGGAGACTATGAGGTTATTGCAGTAATCAAAACCGAGACAGAGGCAGATTTTACCCGAACCCTTTTGAACATCCGGACAGTGAAAGACGTCTCATCTATCCTGTTTCTGCAGACTATAGAATAAGAAGAAACTGCGAATATCAAAGATGACAGTTTTGTTGCTGCGTGGTTTTTCAGAAAAAAGACTGTTTTCAACAATGTACCTCTATTAGTCTCCTAATATGAACGAGTTCTGTTGGTTGCTTAGTGCTTTTTGGTCAGTCTCTTTTTGTAAATTATTGCTGTAAAGGTTAGGGTGACAAGCAGGGGTAGAATGATCCATGAGGGAAACTCTGGGATAGAGTCTATGTTTTCTTCAACGATGACTGTGTAACTATCTGATAGACCAGCACTAATTTCTAGGTAGAATGTTCCGCTTTGGTTAAGCAATTCAACGCCACTTAGGTTTCCACTTGGAGGCTCACGTATTTGATTGAAATAATTGGTAGATTCTCCTTCTTTGTATGTAGTTACCTGTAAGGTATGCAAATCAGCAAAATGCCAATGTCCCGGATCAAATTCCCACCTGATTCGCCATTCAACATGGTCACACACAAAAACGTCTGTTGTAAATCCGCTAGTACCAATGAATCTTGTCACTTCAACCCAATTATCCGATGGAGGCTCGGGGATATAGCCCATGCTTTTTTCAATTCTTACCGTGAAGTTTTGTGTGTTACTGCTAATTTTCAAAAGGAAAACACCCTGTTCATGAAAGTACCTGGTATCCTCATCGCCATTGTATAATCCCATACGAGATATTTCGAGGAGTTTATCATCGCCTGAAACTCCCGCATAAAGATTGATTGTTATACCTGTGCTATGTTCGGGAACATCGGTTCGTGGCGTGTATTCCCATACAATTCGCCAAACAGCAACAGAAGAGTTAATGTTGAAAGGTTCCGTTTCACATACGTAATAATTATCTCCAGTAATTCTTTCCAATTCAACCCAATTCCAATTATCTGAAGATGCAAAAGCAACACCAACAGAAAAAGCTGAGACAAGAAAACAAAGAATCAGTGACAGAGCAAGCATAGAAGAAGATAATTTCATTTCCTCCATCTCCCCCGATTTTGCAATTTTCTTCTGTAAATTACAGTTACAGCTACCACTGCAACTAGGGTAATCAGTAGGGGTGTCCATGAGGGAAACTCTGGGATTGCATCTGTTCCGATTATTTTTACGGTTTTGGTGCTGTGATTGTAGGTGAAGTAGAGGTATGTGTTGTGTGAGTCTTCGTTGATGGTGGGTGCGATGGGTACGCCATTTATTAGGACATTCCAGCCGTTTTGTGAAATCAACAACCCTTTTGGAATTGTTATCCTACAAAAACCAGTAGTGCCATTTTCTCCTGTCGCATTAAATCGTATGAATGCGCCTTCGAGTGGATTAAAATAAAAATCTGAAAGAGTCGAGTTGCTTATGCAGTTGACATAGTATTGTTTCCACTCCCATATACCCGGGTCAAAAAAGATGATTGGGTCAGCAAGAGGATACCCGTCAGTGTTGTTTGCATATAAATTGTAGGGCGTGTCAATTATTCCATCGCTTCCTGTTAGGTTTTGGTTTTCCCCACTTTTTAAGTCAACACCAGTGAAGTTGCTCCAGTAGTTGCCTCCGATGGGGTAGGTTTGGTTCCAATGGTGATTTGAGGAAGGAGCCAACCAGGGGAAAACATTTTCGGTAGTGTCGTAGAAATGTCTGGTGTTGTTGATGAAGTTATTGTTGTAGATGGTGTTATTGTCGGACCAATCTAGGTACAGTCCATTTCTGTTGTTTGATATTATGTTTCTAAAGATGTTGTTGCCTGAAGGCCCAGAAAGGCTGATGCCCTGATTGTTGTTTGAAATGTTGTTCCAATAAACATTATTGCTAGCTGATTGATGGATGCTCAAACCAAATTCGTTGCCAGTCAAATAGTTTGCCACAATGCTGTTGTTGGAGCCTCTCCATATTTTGATTCCAAGGTCGCTGTTTTCAATCTTGTTTTGGCTTATCAGCGAGTTTGTGGTGAAAGCAATCAATATGCCTGAAACATCATGGAGATTACTCACTGTAATATTTGTGCAATTCATCAAACCAACATAACCGGCGTTTGAAGGAACAGTTCTGTCTCGTTGGTTTATCCAGTAATACATTGGTTTACCATTTATGGTATTTGACGAGTCGATGTCGTTAATAAAATATGGAATTTCACGGGAGGAGTCTGTATAGTGATCGTGTTCAATATGGAAGTAATGTTCATTGTTAAACATTTGATTGTTTCTAAGCGTATTGTAGGTGGATGTCGTGAACAGTATGGCTTGATTACAGTTTGTTATCGTATTCCCGGTAATTGTGTTGTTGTTTGAGGAAGCAGTGAATTCTATGCCTACCGAGCACCCACTTATATGGTTATCAGATAGGATGTTAGATACTTTTGAATCAAAGAGTTCGATGCCCCTTTGAGTGTTATTCTCTATAAGGTTTTTGTTAACAAGTATGTCTGTTGATTCCCAGATTGTAAGCCCTTCTCCATTTTCTTTAAAAATATTTTCTGTTATATTGATGTTAGAGCAAATGCTGGTTCTGATTCCGCTTTTGTGGTTAGAGAAACTGCAATTTTTTATTTCAGAGTTTTTTGTGTTAACAAGAGTTATTCCTTCTTTGTTGTGGGTGAGGGTTAGGTTTTGTACTTTTATGTTTGTGCAGTTGATGAGAATCACACATCCAGCGTCTAAGGGTACTGTCTTGTCATGCTGATTGATCCAATAGTAGATTGGTTTTCCGTTTACTGTATTAGTTGTGTCAACATCATTGTAACGGGGTTGAGGTATAATCCCAAAATTATAGCTATTATTTTCCATTTGATTGTTTTTGAGCACACTATTGGTGGCGGAAAGGTATATTCCTTCACCGTTATTTGATAATTTATTACCAGTTATCGTGTTATTGTCGGTTCCTCTTACATAGATGCCTCTGGAGGTTCCACTTATTCCATTATTGACGATAGCATTATTATTTGATGACCAATGAACGTAAACACCATATTTAAAACGGCTAATTTGCATATTCTTGATGGTAACTCCACTGCTTTCGATTTTTATTCCATATTCAGTATTGTTACCTTGAAGCAAGTATCCGGAGCCATCGATTACAGCATTTTCCCGCTCTACAATTATGCTGTCGTAAATATTGTCCTTAAAACTATAGATGTTCCCAACGCGCTGAATTTTATCTGTCCCCTCAACTGTTCCATCAGCTCTGATGTAAATTGTACCTTCCGCCTTCACAATCTCAACATTTGGAAGAGTAACTAGAACTAAAGAAAGAATAAGCAACAGAGCAAGTATAGAGGAAGATCGTTTCACTACTTACTCCCCCAATTTTGCAGTTTATGTCTGTAAACAACCGCTACAGCTACAACTGCAACCAACGCAATCAGTAGGGGTGTCCATGAGGGAAACTCTGGGATACCTTGAGCGTCTGTCTTAACCAGCCAGAAATCACTGTTGCCCGCACCAATGGAGGATGTTAAACCTGCAAAAACATAGCCTCCATCCGAAGTCTCCACCACGGATCGTGCCCCATCAGCAACTTCACCACCATAAGTCCGATTCCACAACAGATTCCCATCCCCATCCGTCTTAACCAACCAACCACTAGAAATGCCAAAAACACCTATGCCAAAAGAGCGTGTGTTACCTGCCATGATGTACCCCCCATCAACAGTCTGCTGAACCGCCCAAAAGATATCACTTTCTGATCCGCCGTATGTGTAGTTCCACTTCATGTCTCCGCCAGGATTGGTCTTCACCAACCAACCATCATTATCACCAGCACCGAAAGAACTTGTGTAACCAGCTATTGCGTATCCTCCATCAGAAGTCTGTATAAGCGACACACCATGATCCCCCCCATTTCCACCGTAAGTTTTGTTCCACGTCACATAGCCGTTCGAGTCTGTTTTGATCAACCAAAAGTCACCGCTTTTTTCGCCAGCTATTAGGTATCCTCCATCCGAGGTCTGCTGAACTGATTCGCCTCGATCGTTTTGTGCTCCTCCGTATGTTTGACTCCACTCCACATCTCCATTCTCATCAGTCTTAACCAGCCAAACATCCGTTCCACCAGCACCAAAAGACCCTGTGTAACCAGTCATGATGTATCCTCCATCAGAGGTTGCAACCAACGAAGAAGCTAGGTCATCTTCTGTTCCCCCATAACTTTGGCTCCACAACTCCGAAGAAGCTCCAACTGAACCAACAAAAAGCAAACTAGATAACAAAAGAAGACACAGAATAGGAAGAAAACGCTTAGACGCCATCAAACCGCCTCTGTTTCTTCAACCTATCTCTGAAAAAGAATGTTAGAACGACCACAACAACAAGAGTAGTCAGTAGGGGTGTCCATGATGGAAACTCTGGAATTTCTGATGGATCTAGTTTGACAAACCATAAACCGTCATTTCCTCCAGACAAGTCATATGGATTTACACCAGTGAAAACGAAACCTCCATCACTAGAGGCTACAATTGAATTAATGAGGATGTTCTTTTGGTATTCCATCTCCCACTCCATTTTTCCGTCAGGGTCTGCTTTAACTACATATCCCCAGTATTCCGTTGCCATGATCGGTGAGCTAGCAAGGTTACTACAAAAAATGTATCCCCCGTATTG
>Ga0307434_1001976_pt1 | contig 10221 bp, 11 predicted proteins | sample SalMarWE160220MG_FD_202156 | JGI IMG/M metagenome (GOLD analysis project Ga0307434, IMG submission 202156) | Salt marsh sediment microbial communities from the Plum Island Ecosystem LTER, Massachusetts, United States - WE1603-220 | ecosystem: Environmental > Aquatic > Marine > Intertidal zone >...
CAACGCCATTAATCTTCTGCCAGGAGCCGAAAAGCGTGTTTTTATAGATAAAATCTTCAGGCGTTTTCGCCCCATAGCGGCAGACAACGGACTTGAAGTCTTTTACTCTGTCAACCAGAGTCAAAAACAACGACCTGATGGGCGCCAAACCTACACCGCCTCCGACAATATATACTTCCCTGCCGACAAAATCTTCAACCGGATATCCATTACCATACGGGCCGCGAATACCAACCTTTTGTCCTTTTCTGCAACTATGCAACTGTCCCGTCATCCGCCCGGCCTTCATAATAGTAATGTCCATCTGGTCGCTTACAGCCGGAGATGAAGACGGCGTAAACGGCGCCTCACCCTCACCCGGCAGGGTAAGCTCAACAAACTGACCCGTCTTAAACTTCATTTTTTCTTCAGGCATAACGACAAATGTCTTAATCGTTGGCGATTCATCTATAACTTCTGTAATTTCACCATTTATAGGCTGATAAAGATACCGGTTCATTTTGTAACTTTCGCTTCTTTCCTGCCTTTACCCTTAATTTCCTGATTCAACTTCTTTAATACTCTCCGGATATCTATGTCCCCTGCTTCAGCATCGACACATCTGCCGCATCCGACACACATATTGATGCCGTATCTATCGAAAAAATAGGCAAGTTTATGCATAAGACGGTGTTTCAATCTTTCTCCGAGTACTTTTCGCGGATTCGCACCACCGGCCACCTGGGCATAGGTAAGCCGCATACAACTGTCCCACATCTTCATTTTGCCAAAATAATCCTTCTGCTTTGTATCGTAAAGATAAAAACAGTGACAGGTGGGACAAACTCTCGTACAGGCCTGACACTCAACACAGGTCTTTGCCTCTTCGTCATATACGTCGGAGTCCTGAGTTTCCGTCATAATATCTCTGATTGTCGCATCAAACTTCAACTCAGCGTTGTTCTCCTGGAGTTTCTTTTTTGTCTCGGCCCTGATTTTATCCCGCTCATTCAAAGCGCTCTCAGGCACTTCGGTAAACAGGTCAGGATGTTTTTCAAGGAAATCTCTGCCTTTTTGCGAATCGGCCTCAACGATAAAGCCATCTTTAACCTGCGAAACATTCAAATCAAATCCGCTCTCAGCATAGGGCTGACCGTCAAGAACATTGCAGAAACAGCTCTCGCCCGGCTCAAAACAATCGGAAGAGATTATAAACATCTTCTGCCTACGAGCGACATAAAATGGGTCTTCAAATTCGTCTTCCAAAAAGACCTTATCCAGGATTTCGATAGAGCGCAAATCGCAGTCCTTAAGCCCGAAGACAGCAAACGGTTTTATGTCCTCCGGCTCCAAAGATTCGGGAAAAACCGCAGCAAGCTCACGCAGCGGAAACAAAAATTCCTTTACCGGCATACAAGCTCTTATATTATTAAACTCTACTTCGCTTGATGCAGAAGGGTCGTATCTGCTGAATACATAGTGCTGCCCACTCTTTTTCGGAACATAAATGTCCATCTGCTCAGCGACAGCATCTAAAAACGGCTTCAATTTACTTATAAAAACTTTTTCCATTTTTCTCACTTTAATCCGCCGTACGTCTGGCGGATAAACTCCCAAATCTTATTATTATACCATTTGAAACTCAACACGCTGAAATATAATACGGCAAACGGGCAAGGTCTATTGCAATATCAATAGTGATTACTTTAACCCTTTTGGGTACTACAATATAACAGGGAGAAAAATTCAAGATTCCTTTTACATCAGCCTTTACCAGGACATCGGCTATACATTGGGCGGCATCTCGCGGTACTGCTATAATCGCAAGTCTGATTTTTCGCTTTTTTAACGTCTGTAAATTTGAAACATCTTCAACAACAATATTGCCTACCTTCCGACCGATTTTTCTGGGATTAACCTCAAAAGCGGCAGCGATGTCAAAACCATATGCCCTGAAACCCGGATACGCCAGAACAGCCGAACCCAAGTTACCTACCCCAACCAAAGCAGCTTTGCGAACAATATGAAGCTTCAGAATTTTTTTGATTTCCTTTGTGAGCCTGTCGATTTTATAGCCGACACCGGGCTTACCAAACTCACCAAAATAGGAAAAATCTTTTCTTATCTGCCAAGCATTTACGCCCATAAAATCAGCCATATCCCGGCTCGAGATATTATGTTGGCCCTGTTCCAGCAAAAGCAACAATCCCCTCAAATAAAGAGGCAGCCGCCGAACAGTCTCATCAGGAATCCTATGGTACCTCATAATTTATACTACGATTATTTAATACTTGAGTTCACATTCACAAAGTAAACAATATATAACATTTTTACGAATCTGTCAAACACATTTATAAAATGTGGAACAAAACACCAAAAAATTTTTAATTTAACTGCTTTGTTGATATGGGGTTGCTGCAAACAACCAAAAACCAAAAAAAGTAACTTTTGTTAATATTATTTCCATCCGTATATATAACCGAACTGCTTAAAATCCATAAAATAGCCCACTCTTCTTCGCCTGAGACACCGGCCCTTTAACATCAAGTTGTAAGAAATTTACCACTTGAATCGAAAGTGACGTTCCTAAGCTTTTGTGACAAAATTATTTATGCTTGTAAAATAAAGACTTATGACGCTGGCGGAAAACTAAGTGGTGCCAAAACAGCCGGCAACGCAATAGTTTTTAGGATTAAAGCTCAAATGACGTTTTAACGCAGGGACACTATAGATGAAACCGGAAAAACCCCGTGATTAATGGGCTATTCCATATTTGCCTCCAGTTTTGGCTTTCGAAGTCATCTATTGCCTCTCATACGATCTCGCTATAGGCCTTCACAGGTATCTCAGCCATCAAAATGATTGAAAAAGACGGCTGGTTCATCGTCAGTTCAAACATAAAACCAAAAAAAGGACTTGTTACAATAGCCGGGAAGCCCGGCGAAGAACTAAGCCGGCCACATCCCGTCTCGCTCTTGATTTCCATCCTCACCGCATCCTGTTGTAACAGTATATCCTTTGCATGCAGCCGCAAAACGAAATCCGTTTTCATACTTAACCGGCACTTCCGCCAGCTATCTCCCACAGAGCATCTTATGAATTCCTTCCGCTGCCATTTTAGCATCGGCAATAGCGGTTACTGCATCTAAATTCAGATTTACTATATCGCCACCGGCAAATACTTTGGAAATTGTGGTCATACCATTTTCGTCAACCTTTACTTTTCTTTGGGGCGTAAACTCTAATTTTTCAAAGAGCTCTTTTGGTATGAATGAAAAGTCAGGAGCCTGACCAATGGCTTCAATTATCATATCTCCGTCCAAGCACATCTGCTTTTCTTCGTAAAAAGTGGGGCTGAATCTGCCTTGTTCATCGAATACAGACCTCACTTTTACACATAAAAGTCCTTTTATTCTGTCGTCTTCCACTTTAACTTCTTTTGGTCCCCAGCCAGGATTAAACTGAATCCCTTCTGCTTTTGCATCTTCAATTTCCTCCTGGGTCGCAGGCATTTCGTCCCAGTCTTCCAGAGAGACTGTTTTAGTGAGCACCTTTTGTCCCGGATATTGAATATGCTGCAAACGAATTGCTTCCCTGGCCACGTCTATAGCGACATTTCCACCGCCGATAACGATTACTTCTTTGCCTATTTTTGTTCCTGAGCCGATCTTGTTCTGTTGCAGAAAAGGAAGGGCTAAAAGAGCTTTTTCAATGTTCTTTACCCTTGTTGAACGGCTCACAGTTGTTCCTATACCAAGAAAGATTGCATCGTATTCTTTTAGAATATCCTCAAATAAAATGTCTTTGCCTATGGTAGTATTAAATCTAAACTCCACTCCCAGAGAAGCAATGTGATTTACATCTTTATCTATCGCCTCAATAGGCAATCTGTAAAGCGGTGGACCTATTCGCATCATTCCACCACCGCCGGGCAAAGAGTCAAACACAACTACCTTATAACCTTTCAAGGTAAGAAAATAAGCCACAGATAAACCGCCCGGGCCTGCACCTATAACAGCAATCCTCTTCCCGGTAGGTTCAGCCGCTCGGACTTCCAAAGCAGTTTTGTAATCTTTAATAGAATCCGCAACGAACCTTTTTAGCCACCTTATAGCTACTGCTTCTCCTCTAATACTTAGTGAGCAAGCTGCTTCGCAATATTTCATACATACTCTTCCACAGATAGAAGGGATCGGATTATCCTCAAATATTTTTCTTAAAGATTCATCGGGTTTGTCTTCGTAAACTGCCTTGATATAATCTGAAATCTTCAGATGTGCCGGGCAGGCATCCTCACACAATTTACATTCCAGACAGCGTGCGGCTTCTTTTTTGGCTTGTTCTTTGTTGTAACCTATAACCTGTTCAATAAAAGATAGTTTCCTTTCCCCAGGCAGAACCTCGGGCATAGGCACTCGTTGCGGCTCAAACAAGGAGTAGTCCAGATCTGATGCAAATCCTTCGTAGTTTTCTTTGCGGTGCGTCAAACTTGCTTTGAGGATAGAATACTGTCCGGAGCCGAGGAAATGCTCTTTATCTGTTTTTTCATCTTTCGGCAAAAAAGTAAAAGTATTCGTATCAAAGTGGGTGTGGAAATAGTCTCTGGATAGTCTCAAGGAACCAGCGGGACAGATATCTATACATAAGCCGCAAAAACAACATCTGCCGTAGTCAAGTTTCGGACGCTCATTTTTCTCGCCGGGTTTTAATTCTATCTCAGCTATTTCTACCATGGTGATAGCTTCGTTTGGGCATATATCAGCGCAATTGCCACAGCCAGTACACTTTTCCCAGTCATTTAGATGAAATCCTCGATATCTAAACGCCGGCTCTTTGCGTTCAAAGGGGTACCTTAAGGTGCGAGGCTTTTTGAACAGAAAATTGACCGCCTTGAATGGACTTAAGATACTGCCCTTTTTATCTGTTGTTTTTTGTCGAGTAGATATAATGTAACTCTTTCATTCAAGTTTAATGTGTTTTATCTGTTTCTCTTGCCTTTCGGTATCAAGGGCCACAATATTCAAACTTATGAGGAACTCCAATGTCCCTTACAGCACGACCATAGCGGTGTTACTGGGTTCGCCTTCGCCGGCCTTATTTACTGCGATGATGCGATATTCGAGCTCCTTTGTCCTCGGCTGTTCGACCAATGTGGCTTCGGTGATAACGGCAGTTCCTACATCTTCCCACGCCCCTGCCGGTCGCTCTCTGCGCATTACTCTGTAAGCGCTTGGCGCACCGCCATCGACAGGCGCTTTCCAGTCTAAAAATACCCAGCCCTCACCCTGTCTCGGCGCCTCTAACAGTCTCGCCTGTCCGGGCGGGGCAAGTGGTGTCGGGGCCTTTTTGCCCGCCCAGCCGATGAGCTTTAATTTGTCATCATCGAAATCGACCGTATTTTCGGCATAGCGGATATCGTCTTTCATAGCATCAGCCAAATCCTCCAGCGCATCATCTTTGCTGCCGGTTGCATCCTCCGCCGCAGCTTGTGCTGCGATAGCGGCGTTCTTGGCGGTCGTATAAGCGCTAATCAATGCCGTCAAATCCAACGGCACTACCGGCGGGGCCGGATAGATAGCGGCGTTGGCCGTAAGTCCTGAAGCAAGCGACTGGGCTAATGCAATAACCTCTGCTTCTGTTCTTGGAAATCTTGCCATTATTCAAATCCTTTCAAAAATTTTTTGATGTTCCATTGTTCCCCCCGCACGGCGAGGAGAAGTTTTAAGCTTATTTACTCCAATGGCCATCTTTCACTAATACCCTCGATACTGATTTGTTTAAGCTGTTCTTGAGTCAAGCTATATTTTTTAGACAATTCCTTTTTGTATTGCTTTTCCAAATCTCGCATTAAATTTATGTTTTTGTCTATTTGGCTACGAAGCTCTGATTTAGACAATCCCCATGTGCTTTGACCTGAGATAGGATATTTTTTGTCGGCTTCTGCTTGGGCTTTATCTTCGGTAGAGACAATTTCCTTGAAAATCTTACGCCTCTTAACCTCTGTGAGACCAAACCTATCTTCCGGCTTAGCTCGTTGTTTTAAGTATTGTTCAAGATTATCTGCAACTTGAATTGTTGTTTTATAGTCAGACCGGATATTGCTTTGTGCAATCTCAGGCGTCACATTGCCTAACTCACCACCAGGCGCCCAAGTTGCCCTTGCAACATCGTACATTCCATTAGCAAGCTCTTTGTCGCTATAGAGTAATAGGCTTATTTCGTCAATGTCATTATCTTTGGATGTTATATCTGTGATTATTTTATCAATAGTAGGCTTAACTTGATTTTCTTTAATTTCTGGCGACACCACCACTCTGTAACCCATTTTTTTGTCGGTCGGGAGACTTTCTAATTCTTGATAGGTATAACTTGACAACGCTTTGGTCATAGCTTTATGGCTTTGATCTTCTGATTCTACGATTTCGTAGGCGACTGGCGCGACTTGTTTTGTAATTGCTTGATGCTGAATATTCGTATTGATTCCATTTTCTTTGCACAAAGTTTTTAATCTCGTAATTTCAGCCCTCTGAAGTTCTATGGTTTTTTTAAGCTCAGATATTTGTTTGTTTAGCTGCTGGATTTCGGATTGTAATTTTTCAACTTGTCCGTTATCTGCAAAAGCCGCACATACGAAAAAACACGACATAGCAAAAGCTGTAATGAGTTTATTCATGGTCTTACCCTTTCTGAAAACGACAACATTCTATTTCACCTAACTCCCTTAAATTCAACAAGTTACCTACCTCTTTGCTCATTTACAACGCCTCATTGTAAGCCAACAATGCCTTGATGTAAAGCTGCAATACCGCATTGTAAAGCGACAATCCCTCATTGTAACCTTACAAGTACACGATGTAAGGTTACAATGCTTTAATGTAAGGCAGCAATATCACGATGCAACTCCACAGGATGCCTTATGGCACTTACAATACCATGATGTAAACCCACTCTGCCTCATATTACGCTTACTTTGCCACGGATAAGTAACTTGTTAGTTTATTAGTCTTCCTTAGGCGGTTTTACCGGAGGCATAGCAGGAGTTTCATCAACAGGCGGTAACCCTTGTTCTGTTAATCGATCAGGCTGCTCAACAGGTTTGGGGCTTGGTTCTTGTTTTGGGGGTTGTGGTATTTTTTCTTGCTCTGACATTTTTATTCTCCGTAAAAATTGTTAATATAGATTTTTGCCGTTTTTTTTGCTTTATTGAATAATTTCTCTTTTGTAGGTAACGTATTGATTCCAAGATGCTTTTGTACAGCTTTTGTTTTTTTCGATCTGACTTCAAACTGCAATTTGTTTATCTCTTCTTTTTTTAATTTTCCCTCTGCGACATCAAACCATTTCATTTCAGCAAACGTCAACAATTCTTCCAATTCTCTCATGATACCAGCAGCAGTTTTTAATCGTGTTCTATACGGCAAAAATTGTTTTACTGCATTGATCAATTGAGACGCTGCAATAATAACAGCCCATATAAAACCATATTTATTCCAAATCGCCCAACCACAAATACTACTGCTGGATGTGACTGCCAAAAAGATGTTGACAGATTTATCTATAAACTCAGATTGTTCCATATATAACTCAAGATAGTTTACATGCACTCTCAGTTCAAAGAGTTCTGTCCAATATCTTTTTTGATATTGATTTGAACCTGTCATTTTTTAATCTCTATTATTATCCTGTTATCCCGTCAAAAAACTCTGTCCCTCTTTTTTCACAGCACCACTTCCACCGTATTACTCGGCTGCCCTTCCCCAGCTTTATTTACAGCCATAACGCAGTATTCGAGTTCTGTTCTTTCAGGCTGGTCAACTAAAGTTGATTCTGTCAATATTGCCGTTGCTATATCGGCCCAATCGCCGCTATTGCGGTTTCGCCTTTGGATTTTATATGCTTTGGGTTTTCCACCGTCTGCGGGCGCTTTCCAGTCAAGGAATAACCAGCCTTTGCCCTGTCTCGGCGCTTCCAGCAATCTTGCCTGTCCGGGCAGGGCAAGCGGGGTCGGGGCCTTTTTGCCCGCCCAGCCAATAAGCTTCAGTTTGTCATCATCGAAATTGACCGTATTTTCGGCGTAGCGAATATCGGCCTTCATTGCATCGATGAGTTCTTCGAGTGCCTCTGTCTTATTGGTGGTAGCCTGCTCGGCAGCCGCTTGAGCAGCCAGAAAATTGTCGTGTCGGGATTGATAGATTAGCTTTTTTATTCTTATCAGTATCGGATGAACCGGCGGAGCGGGGAAAACAGCGTTATTATCCAGCAGCCCCCGCGATAGCGGCTCAGCTAATGTAGCAATTTGGGCTTCTCTTTTAGGAAATCTCGGCATTTATTTTCTCTCTTTTGCTTACCGGTTAAGAATTCACGGCCAAACCCGACTTTTACCATCATAAAATAAACAGTCTTAACGCAAAAGTCAAATCGCTTTTTGACGGCTACGCCTCATCTTTCTGTGTCATTTACCTATCTATCTCTGGGGCAACTACGTATAAACTTATCATTATATTTCCAACATCAGCGATACTGGCATTTTCCAGCAACTTTTCCAAAATAATCAAGCCATTAGGATATGAAGGCGTTCTGAAATGCACCCTGTAAGGCTTATCTCCGCCGTTACTTACCATATAGAGACCTAACTCTCCTCGTGAAGACTCACATCTTACATAAGCTTCGCCTTTGGGCACTTTCCATTTAAATGGGTTTGGTACGCGATTATAAACCGGCCCGGCAGGCATCGTATCAAGCAGCTTGAATATCATATGGACGCTTTCTATCATCTCGTCTCTTATAACCCATACACGTGAGTACGCATCGCCATCCTCTCTTATAGGGACATCCCAATCCACTTTATCGTAGGCAGCATAGGGTTCGACCTTTCTGATGTCGTATGGCATCCCGGTTGCCCTTAAAGTTTGTCCTGTTGCTCCCCATTGTTTTGCTTGTTCCTGGGTTAATTTGCCAATGCCTCCGGCTCGTTTATAGAACAGGCGGTTATTGAAAAAGGTCGAATCATAATCCGGCACACAGCCACCTATGGAATGGAGCGTATTTACGATTTTATCCTTAAATCCCGGTGGGAAATCGCGTCTTACACCACCTGGCCATATGTATATGTGATAGACTCTGCCGCCGGTGAGTTCCTCAAATAGGTCCAAAACGAGGTCTCGGTGATACATTGCCCACTGGGCCACGGTATCAAAGCCGAGCATATTCGCATACGCCCACAAGCCAAATAAATGAGAACCGACCCGAGCTAATTCAAGAACAATACTTCTTATATAATGTGCTCTTTCTGGAACTTCTATCTTAGCGAGCTTTTCGACCGCCATTGCATATATCATTTCCATTGAGTCGGGCTCTATCATGTTTATTCTGCAGACCATTGGGAAGTTCTGTATCCAGGTTCTGTATTCCATCAATTTTTCAAAACCACGGTGTAGATAACCAGGATTAGCCGTAGCTTCCAGAATACGGTCTCCCTCAATCCTAAGCGCGATGCTGAAGTTGCCAACCATTCCCAGATGCTGAGGACCGAAGTAGAGTTCAAGCTCCCTGGCAGAACCAGTCTTTTTGCTGTTTGTAATTACACTCAAAACTTCCATCCTTCTTTAGCTATTTTCATAAATTTCTCTCGCTGCTGCTCAGTCATTTGCTCAATGTTTATTTCTACTTCAATTGAGCTATCCAAATCCGCCAGCGTCTTTTTTATACTTTCCACCAGAATACCCTTGACAGGCACCTGCAGAGATGGAAGGCTCAAAGTAAGTGAGACGTGCTTTTGTTTATATACCACATCTCCAATCATCCCCAGGTCGACCAAACTGTGATTGATCTCGGGATGCATCACTTTAGACAGTGTTTCTTCTATGTCCGTTTGGGTTAATTCAGTCATAATTTCCTCTGGACTCACTTATTATTTTCTACAGAAGGAATATTACCGAAAGTTTCCTCAACGTATTTACGGGTATCGAAATCCTTTCTAAAAGGCGGAATTTTATAGTCTCTTTCCAACAAAAGTGGGGTCAATCTCGGATGACCTTCAAAATTTATTCCGAAAAGCTCGTGCATTTCGCGCTCGTAGGGTTCTGCATTTGGGAAAATGCCGATTACGGTTTCCAATTGCGGGTTTTGCCTTGAAATCCTGGTCTTTACAATTAGATGTAATCTTTCCTGATATTTACGTTCTTCATCACCTTGCATATAACGAGTTAAAATATAAACCAGCTCAAATTCTTTCTCTTCTAT
>Ga0307434_1001978_pt1 | contig 10211 bp, 12 predicted proteins | sample SalMarWE160220MG_FD_202156 | JGI IMG/M metagenome (GOLD analysis project Ga0307434, IMG submission 202156) | Salt marsh sediment microbial communities from the Plum Island Ecosystem LTER, Massachusetts, United States - WE1603-220 | ecosystem: Environmental > Aquatic > Marine > Intertidal zone >...
ATGCGCTGTTGGACCGCCTCCAGAAGGTCTGCGGCCGGCTGGTAATGGTCGAGGGCAACCACGAGTACCGCCTCGACCGGTGGGCGGCGGTCGCCGCGGAGGGGCGCGGAGCGTACTCGATGCTCGCACCGCGCATTCGACTGACCAAGGGGCGAACGAAGTTCTCGTATGTGCCCTACGGATCAGCCGACGGGACGTATCCGCACTACGCGATCAATTCGCGCATCATCGCTGTGCACGGATGGTCATACGCTCGCCACGCAACGAAGAACCACCTGCAGATCAGCCAGGGCAAAAGCGTCATCCACGGTCATACGCACCGGGCCGACGCGTGCATCATCCAGAACATCTGGTCGCCGGGGAAGATCGTCCAGGCCAGAAGCGCCGGCTGCCTGTGCAAGCCGATCCCGCTTTATGGCACGGGCCGGCCCGTAGAGTGGGTCAACGCGTTCATCCTCGGCTACCTCGGACGTCGCAGCGATACGCTCTACACCATCCCGATCATGGACAGCCGCTGCATCCTGCCCGATGGCACGGAGGTGGTGGCATGACGCAAGGGCTGCTGTCACCTCCACCGTCGTCCACGATCACATTGCGGCCGTACCAGATTGAAGCGGTCAGTGCCGTCTACGACCACCTGCGAACGCGGGACGACAACCCCTGCGTGGTCATCCCGACAGCTGGCGGCAAGACGCCCGTGATGGCGACCACTTGCCGCGACGCCGTTGAGCAGTGGGATGGCCGCGTGCTCATCCTCGCCCACGTCAAGGAGCTGCTCGAGCAGGCCGTCGACAAGCTGCACGCGATGGCCCCGGACTTGTGGAACCGGATCGGGGTCTACTCGGCCGGCCTGAAGAGCCGGGACACTGAGCATCCGATCATCGTGGCGGGCATCCAGAGCGTCTACCGCCGTGCGGTGGAGCTGGATCGGTTCGACCTGGTGATCGTAGATGAGTGCCACCTCATCCCGCCTGACGGTGAGGGGATGTACCGCACGTTCCTGGCCGAGGCGCAAGTGGTCAATCCGGACGTGCGACTGATTGGCTTGACCGCCACGCCGTACCGCATGACGACCGGCACGATCTGCGGGCCGGACAACCTCCTCAACCACGTCTGTTACGAGATAGGCGTTCGGGAGCTGATCGTTCATGGTTACCTCTGCCCCCTGAGGAGCAAAGCGGGCAAGTGGAAGGTGGACACGTCGGGACTGCACCTGCGCGGTGGCGAGTTCATCGCCGGCGAGGTCGAGCAGCTCATGGACGATGACGCGCTCGTCCGCTCGGCCTGTCGCGAGATCGTCGAGCACACGCGAGATCGCCACTCGGTGCTGATCTTCGCCAGTGGGGTGAAACATGCGGAGCACGTCCAGCGCGTGCTCGGCGGAATGGGCCACGAGTGCGGGTTCGTCCACGCCGAGACGCTGCCCTTCGACCGCACCGACACGCTGAAGCGATTCCGCAACGGCGATTTGAAGTACCTGGTCAACGTGAACGTGCTGACCACCGGCTTCGACGCCCCGAACATGGACTGCGTCGCCCTGCTGCGCCCAACGAATTCGCCTGGGCTTTACTACCAAATGGTCGGGAGGGGCTTTCGCCTGCATCTGGGCAAGACCGACTGTCTGGTGCTCGACTTCGGTGGCAACATTCTACGCCACGGGCCGGTAGACAACCTGCGGATCAAAGACCCGGGCCACGGCAATGGCGAAGCCCCGGCCAAGGAGTGCCCGGAGTGCCAGGCGGTAATCCACGCCGCCTACGCCACCTGCCCGGAGTGTGGCCACGAATTCCCGCCACCCGAGCGGCAACGCCATGACCAGGAAGCGTCCACGGCTGGCGTCCTTTCCGGCGAGGCGACGGACACTGAGTACGAGGTCACCGACGTCTACTACAGCGTCCACGCCAAGCGCGACGCGCCAGAGGATCATCCGCGCAACATGCGCGTCGAATATCGCATCGGCTTCAACCAGTACGTCTCCGAGTGGGTCTGCTTCGAGCACTCGGGCTACGCCCGTGCCAAAGCCGAGTCCTGGTGGCGCCAGCGCAGCCACGAGCCGGTGCCGGCCACGGCGGAAGAGGCGGTCGAACTGGCCGAGATGGGCGCGCTGGCCAAGACGCTGGCGATCACCGTCCGGCGCGTAACGGGCGAGAAGTACGACCGCGTCATCCGCCACACGCTCGGCCCGGTCCCGCCGCGGCCGGAGGATCCGGACCAGTTCGACGACAGCGAGCCGCTGGCCTGCGGCATCGGCGACGAGGACGTGCCGTTTTGAGGAGGAAGTGCAACCGTTGAGGGCGTCGCATGAGTGAGTCCCCGAACCCGCTGCTCGAAGCTGCGCTCGCCTACGCTCGCATGGGGCTGCCAGTGTTCCCCTGCGCGCCGGGCCGCAAGGCGCCGCTGACCGACAACGGGTTCCGTGACGCCACGACCGACGAGGCGACGGTCCGCAAATGGTGGCGCGATAACCCGCGGGCCAACATCGGCATGCCGACGGGCACCGCCAGCGGCCTGATCGTGCTGGACATCGATCCCCGCCACGGCGGTGACACGGGCCTCGATGCTCTCCAGAGCCGACACGAGAAGTTGCCCGACACCGCCGAGAGCATCACTGGCGATGGTGGGCGGCACATCTTCATACGCCATCCCGGCGGCTGCGTGCCATGCAGTCAGGGCGAGCTGACTCCCGGTGTGGATGTGAAGGGCGACGGCGGCTATGTCGTGCTGCCGCCCAGCATTCATCCCAACGGGAACGAGTATACCTGGGCGGAACCGCTCGCGATCCCGGATGTCCCGCCCGCGGCGTGCCCGTCATGGCTGGTGGAGCTCGTCTGCAAGGACGCGACTGCGGCGCCGCAGTCGCCGACCTCGGGGGATGCAGACGACGCCAACCCGATTCCCGATGGCCAGCGCAACAGCACGCTGGCGCGGCTGGCCGGCGGCATGCGCCGTCACGGCATGAGCCGCGCCGAGATCCTCGCCGCTCTGCAAGTGACCAACCAGAGCCGATGCCGGCCGCCCCTGCCCGACGCCGAGGTGGAACGGATCGCCGCCAGCGTGGCGCGGTACGCGCCCGACGCAGTCTCCGTTGCGCTCGCGGAGGATCACTACGAGCAGATCTTCGGAGCGCGACGCGATGAGAAACGCGAGGGCGACATGCCCGCCCTCGCCGATCCCGGCCCGCTGCCGGACGAACTGCTCCGCATGCCCGGCTTCGTCGGCGAACTTATGGACCATTGCCTGGAGACCGCGCCCTACCCGAGCCCGGTTATGGCGTTCTGTGGAGCCCTTGCCCTGCAGGCGTTCCTCGCCGGTCGGCGCGTGCGCGACCCGGCCGACAACCGCACCAACGTCTACCTGCTGGGCCTGGCTCATTCGGCCGCGGGCAAGGACTGGCCCCGCAAGGTCAACACGCGGATCGTCCACGAGATCGGCATGGCTGGCTGGCTCGGAGAACGGTTCGCCTCGGGGGAGGGCGTGCAGGATGCGCTGTTCGCCAGCCCGTGCATGTTGTTCCAGACCGACGAGATCGACGGCATCCTTCAGTCGATCAACAAGGCCAAGGACGCCCGACACGAGAGCATCATGAGCACGCTCCTGACGCTCTACTCCGCGTCGAACAGCGTGTTCCCGATGCGGCGCAAGGCCGGCAAGGAATCGCCCGGGGTCATTGATCAGCCCAACCTGGTCATACTCGGCACGGCGATTCCGAACCACTACTACCAGGCGCTCTCCGAGCGGATGCTCACCAACGGCTTCTTCGCCCGCATGATCATCCTGGAGGCGGGCAAACGCGGCACAGGCCAAGAGCCAAGCATTCGCGATCTACCGCCGCGCATTCTCGAGACGGCACACTGGTGGGCGGACTTCCGGCCTGGCAACGGCAACCTGGAGCAGTGGCATCCGGTCCCGGCCGTCGTCGAGCAGACGAAGCAGGCCCTGGATGTGCTCGTCGAGACCCGCGTGGAAGCCGAGACCGAGTACGACCGCGCGGAGGCCAACGGCGATCCGGTGGGCACGACGGTCTGGGGACGCGTCAGCGAGCAGGCCCGCAAGCTGGCGCTGCTCCACGCGGTCAGTGAGAACCACACGAAGCCGCGCATCGGTCTGGCTGCCGTGCAGTGGGCGTCGCGATTCGTGCTGCACCAGACCCGGCGCATGCTCTACATGGCTTCCAGCCACGTCGCGGATAACCCGTTCCACGCCGAGTGCCTCAAGCTCATGCAGAAGCTGCGGGACGCGCCGGGCCAGGAGCTGTCACACCAGGTGCTGCTCAAGCGGATGAAGATCAACGCGAAGGATTTCAGGGATCTGATCGAGACGTTGGTACAGCGCGGCGACGTGGCAGCCACGCAAGTCCCGACCAGCGGGCGGACAGGCGTGATCTATCGGCTGATCGCCGGTGGTGAAGAAAGGTGAAGGAAGTGAAGGAAGCCCTCGGGACGACCTCTCGGGAGGTGAAGCATGGTGAAGGAAGGCGAAGGAAGGGTGAAGAAAGATGTATAGGAACAACAACAACTTACATACTTCCTTCTCTCTTTCACCCCTACTCCCCCTCGCGCCTGTATTACGCGTGTGCGCGTGTATGAGGGGTGGGGGTGAAGGAGAAGGAAGCGAAGCAAGCCACGGGTCCTCCCTGCCAAGATGGCAGCCGAGGGGCCGCGGGAACGGGCGCGGGAATAGACAGAGTTTGTTTGGGCTGTCCGGTCCTGTCCGGTTTTTCGCCGACGGCCCGCCAGGGCGGCCACGGGGCGCGTTGCGGGCAACCCTGGGCGACCCAGGGTGGCCGGAGCGTAGGGTCGGTACCACCCGGGCCACGGTTTCGCCGCGGGTGACGTCGCTGGTTGTTTTGGGCTGGTCGCCGGGCGGACCACGATGCCGCCAGGAACCGCCCGGGAACGCGAACATGTGGCCCACGTGGCGACGTTTCGCGCCGGCTGGGCTGGTCGTCGCCCCCTCGCCCCGGAACGCCACGGGGGCCGCGGGGGCGCGTCCTGGGCGAGAATGCGAGCGGGCGCAACTGAGCCCAATAACGGCAAGAAGTGCAATACGGCACACGCAGGTGAAAGACGCCATGCTCAATTGCCCACGGCCAGGACAACGGGTGATGCTGCGATACCGTCGGCCCCTTCGTGATGCTGGGATGCCGCATGGCGTCCGCGGCGTCGTGCTGATTGTCGGCCGTGGCCCGGGGCCACGGAATCATCTGATTCGCTTGGATGACGGTCGGCACATGGCGGTGCCGGCAGGTCATGTCTTCAAGGAGGAAACCCATGCACATTGAACTGCGGCCGCTGGCTGACATCAAACCCTACGAGAAGAACCCCCGGATCAACGATGCGGCGGTAGATGCCGTGGCCGAGTCGATTCGTCGGTTCGGATTCCGCCAGCCGATTGTGGTGGATCCCGAGGGCGTCATCGTCTGTGGCCACACGCGGTGGAAAGCGGCCCAGAAGCTCGGGCTGACCGACGTGCCCGTCCACGTTGCGAAGGATCTGACGCCCGAGCAGATTCGGGCGTACAGGATCGCTGATAACAAGAGCGCCGAGCTGGCTGAGTGGAACCTGGAGCTGCTGCCCATCGAGCTGGCTGAGCTCCAGGGCGCCGGCATCGACTGGTCGCTACTCGGTTTCGACCAGGACGAGCTGGCCAAGCTGCTCGATCCGGGCGTGAAGGCCGGCCTGACCGATCCCGATGAAGTGCCCGAGCCACCGGACGAGGCGATCACACAGCCCGGCGACCTCTGGATCCTCGGCGAGCACCGGCTGCTGTGCGGCGATGCGGGCAACTCAGACGACCTTGATCTTCTGATCGCCGTCAACCCCGTGAAGATGTTGGACCTGCCGGCCGGTTCCGACATCAAGCCACGGTTGTTGCCGGTTCATCTGGTCAATACCGATCCGCCCTATAATGTGAAGGTCGAACCGCGATCGAACAACGCCATCGCAGCCGGACTATCCTCGTTCTCGAACACCCACCACCAGAACTTCGACGTGAATCGCCATCCTGAGAAGGCCCAGGCCACGCACCGCAAGATGCGAGCCAAGGACCGGCCGCTCGAGAATGACTTCGTCAGCGACGAGGAGTTCGATCGACTGCTCCACGCTTGGTTCGGACAGATTGCCCGGATACTAGAACCGGGCCGGGGGTTCTACATCTGGGGCGGCTACGCGAACTGCGGCAACTACCCGCCGGTGCTGAAGGCCTGCGGGCTGTACTTTTCGCAGGCGATCATCTGGGTCAAAGAGCATCCCGTCCTGACCCGCAAGGACTACATGGGCAACCACGAGTGGTGCTTCTACGGCTGGCGGGAGGGGGCGGCACACCTCTTCCTGGGGCCGAACAACGCGGTGGACGTCTGGCCGATCAAGAAGGTCAACCCGCAGAGCATGATTCATTTGACGGAGAAGCCTGTGGAGCTGGCGGTACGGGCGATCCAGTACTCGTCGCGCCCGGGCGAGAACGTGCTGGATCTGTTCGGTGGCTCAGGCTCGACGATGATCGCGGCCGAGCAAACGGGACGCAGAGCATTCCTGATGGAGCTCGATCCGTTGTACTGCGATGTGATCGTCAGCCGATGGCAAAGCTTCACAGGAAAAACTGCCACGGTTGTCAAGGATGACTCAAATCCGATGTGTGTTCCGTCGGCCGGACAAGTATGCGAAAGGCAGCAGGATGATTGACAGAATGTAGCCGGCTGCAACAAACCGGAGGTCGGAGCCTATGAAGAAGACCGCCAAGGCAAGAAGCGAAGCGAGAGCACGCGTTGCTCCGGAAGATGAACTGGGTACGAACGATTCTGCAGTTCTCTTATACGCCTCGCTCTTGGCCTTTTGCAGCATTAGTACGAGGCGGACATATGCTACGAGGGATGGGAAAGCCCGTGTCTTCCCACATTCATACAGGTAGGCCAGCGCTGCGATCGCAGGTAGCAGCGCGAAGACCGTCGCGAGCGCTTCCCAGGTCAAGAGCACATGACCGCTCCGTGTTTCCTTTCAATCAGTATACCGACATTGTGGATGCAGACCAGTGGAAACGCCCCGGTCGAAGCCGAGGCGTTGATGGAAGGGAAGTGATGCGGTCAGCCATTCTCGGCCAAGGCGAAGTACTCCGTCATCGCGTCCAGATGGGCGCTGCTCGTGGCGGCGTAGTTGCGCCGGTAGCGCGTCGCGACGATGCCGCGTTCCTTGAGGAACGCGAGGGCAACGGCCACCTGCGTGGACGGCAGGCCCTCGCGCTCGGCCAGCGTCTCAAGCGTGAAGCCGTCCGTCGCCATTGGCGCGTGCGATGGGCCGTGGCCGATTTCGTCGACGGCGTGGGCGATCTGCTCAAACGATGCCCGCGGGCAGCGATGCTCGTACGGCTCGCTGCGTACCGGGACGACCTTACGGACGAGGTGCCCGTCGATAATCTCGAAGGTCTCGATGCGTTCATGCGTCGCCGTCATCGCAACCTCCTTCCTGCCCGCGGCCTTGGACCCTGCCCGTGGCGGGCTCATACTTCGTGCCGCAGGTCTCGCACTCGACGTGGTTGTCATCGACCCACGGCAGAAGGTCTGGGCACCACTCGCGGCATTCAGGGCACTCGCAGCCGGGCGGGACGGCCAGGTGTGTCCATTCGCCCTTGCCGACGAGGTCGCGGCGGTCGGATTCAGAGCTTCGTTGGCTCATGGATCGGCCCTCCTCGGCTGGACCTCGAACTCGCATACCCACAACTCGCCGTGCTCGTTGCGGTGCTCGTCGAGGTGGTCGCCGCTGGTCACGTCAACCTGGTACAGCCAGCCGTCGTCATAGTGGCTCGCGGTGATGAGGCCATTGCACTGCCCGGTGAAGTGATCGCTCCGGACATGGACGGGGGTCCCGTTGGCCAGCGGTGGTCTATCGTTCGTCGTGGTGTCCATGATTCACTTCCCCTTGGCGGCCACCACGTTGAACTCGAATTGTCCGCGCTCGACCTTGCGGAACCGGGAGATGGTGCCCGTGTCGACGGCCTTGCGGATTTCACGCAAGATGGCCGAGTACAACGTCGCCTGCGGTGTCTTGCCGTTGGGGCTGGTCCACAGGCCTCGCTCGGCCATCGCGGCGATCATGGCCTTGCAGGTCATGGGCTTGCCCTCGGCCTTCAGGACCTCCGCCGCCGCGTCCAGGGCGCTGACGCGCTTGGGCTTGGCATCCTTCTCCTTGCGGGCCCGCTTCTTGGGTCGGGCCGTCTCGAGCTTGGCGGCCTCATCATGCGTCGACTTGCTGCGGGGCGCCTCGCCAGTCTGCTGTTCGTTCTCCGCCGGCTTGCGAGCAGCCTTGCCTTCCTTCGCCGCGGGGGCCATCTTCTGGTCGCCCTTGCTGGCGGCTGGACCTCGCAACCGCTGGGCGCTCTTGATGCGGATGCGCTTGCCCGTGGCGGTGTTCGTCGCATTCCAACCTCCGTGGCTGTTGGTGCTGTCGATGCGAACGGTCACAAGCTTGTCGCTGACCTTCGCACGGTACAGCCCTCCGATCTTCACTTCGTTCTTCTTCATCGCACGTCTCCTACGAAAAGGTCCTACCGCGTCCACGCGACGCGGTCTCTGAAAACACTCCGGTCAACCGTTGACCGGAACGGTCACAATCCGATGGCTGCCGTCGGGCAGCTCATGGTCATGCAGGTACGCGAACTCGACGCCGGCCCTGGCCAAGCGGTCGGCCTCGCTCGGCTCGACGACCAGGTGGCGGCCGCCGACGGTGATGGCCTGCCCGCGTCCGCTGGCGTCGGTCCACTGGATCGCCTCGTGGGCGTTGTCGAACTCGATGGCTTTCAGTTCGATGGTCATGGTTTCGTCTCCGTTTGTACGGGTCCCAAAGTCGATTTCTCAGTCCTCGAACGTACTGATGACCCGCCGGTACTCGGCCACGTCGCCGTTGGTACCGCGGCAGCCGTCCAGATAGCACTGAAGCGTCCGGGCGACCTGCCTATTCAAGGCGGTCTCTCTCGCGTCGGCCTCCAGCTCGAACGCCTCGCCGATCGGGACGCCCTCACCGTCGCGGCGCTCGACGACCCGCGTCACGCGAGTGCCGGTGATGATGATCCGGCGTTTCTCGCGGCGGATGGTCGCCGTTCCCATCGGCCCCTCGATGTCGATCCGCATGGTCTTCATGGTCTTGCCTCCGCGGCTGGCCTGTTACCAGCCCGCCTTATCGAACACATGGTTGCACAGGCGAGCGGGGACTCGTTCGGCAACCACCGTATCCAGGTGCCAGATCATGTCCGCGGCCCGGGCAAACCGACCCCCGGCAATGGCTCGGCGAATCGCCCGCAGGTCCCGGACATCTTCCTCATAAAGGTGAGCGATGTCGTCGTCGGTTCGGCGTCTGCCGGCCCGCTGCCAATGGGCAATGCTGGCGTCGAATCGGGCCAGGTCTCGTTTCGTTCTCGTTGTCGTGGCCATTTCTGGGCCTCCTTTCACTCATGTCCTTACGCTGCTTTTGGCCGGAAGGGAAGGCGATTCTGCCCGGAATCTCGGGTTTTTAGTAGTTTCGGCAACACCGTACACATGTGTACCGACATGCAGTGTCGCCGAACGGCACGGCGGCGGGAGGCGGCATAGATGAGCGATCATGCGTCCAGCGCGCACGCCCCAGGGGCGATGAGCCCGACGGCAATCGCCGTGGCCGATGCGGCGCGCCTATTGTCGGCAGCGAGTGGGTATTCGGTGACACCTGAACAGATTCAGGCCGACATCGATGCGGGAGCGCCGACCAACCTCGACGGGACGATCAACCTGGTGCGCTACGCCGGCTGGCTCGTGAAGGAGATGTCCGCTCGTGGCGATTGATCCGCGAAAGCTTCGGCCGACGCAGCTCGTGCAGTTGCTGAACTCGACGCCGCTGGGCGAAGTGATCAGCGAGCGGCAACTCTACCGCCATCGTGCCAGAGCCGGGCTGCGGATCGGCGACGGTCGGACGATCGATCTGCTGCGGTACGTCGGCTGGCTGGTCCACGAGCGGCACAAGCCGAAGCCTGAGCCCGAGGGGCTCACCGGCTATGAGGCGCTCAAGGAGCGAGCGAGGCAACGGAACATTGAGCTGTCACTATCGGGGCGGGACATCGGCGAGCTGCCCGAGGTCGTGAACGCCGAGCGGAAGGCCAAGGCCGAGCGGGACTTCCGGTTCTTCTGCGAGCAGTACTTCCCCCAGACGTTCCATTTACCCTGGTCGCCGGATCATCTCAAGGTCGTTGCC
>Ga0307434_1001982_pt1 | contig 10191 bp, 13 predicted proteins | sample SalMarWE160220MG_FD_202156 | JGI IMG/M metagenome (GOLD analysis project Ga0307434, IMG submission 202156) | Salt marsh sediment microbial communities from the Plum Island Ecosystem LTER, Massachusetts, United States - WE1603-220 | ecosystem: Environmental > Aquatic > Marine > Intertidal zone >...
ACCATGATGTATATTTTCTTTAGTCTCTGTATCTCTACTTCTTTTGGTATCAGTGCTGGCATCTGTGCCATTATGTTCTTCAATAATAAAGATGCAACAGATCTATATTAAGTTGCGAGTATCAAAAATTAAATTATCCATCAGAGTCTAATATCAAATAATGTGATATCTTATGAAATATATATGTGATTACGTCTTTTGTATGATTTATTATATCTAATGACGGATGAGCGCCAGTGATTAGCATGGATGATTAGCCGTTATTATGTGTTAAGTTATATTATTAAAAAACAGAATAAAACATGTTAAATTCAAAAAATATATACCAAAATGGTAGATACCTGGCATCGAAGCTAGTATGCTGGTTTCAAATACTCCGTTCTCAACTTCAGAAAGGTTTAATGTTATACTAGTATTGTCGGGTCTTCTAAGATCGGTCCTGATAGTTGACCTTGATTTAAGTGGCATACCAGATTGCGTGAGCTTGGGATAGTGACTGTTGGCCGCATTCCTAACCTAGATTGTATATAGAGTAGTACTACGTTGTCTTTAAATGTTATCTATACTAACTAGTTAGTTAGTTGGTTAAGAGTAACTGCAATCATAGGACTATTCACATAATCTCTAGCTTCTTGTGTTAACTCTTTGATGATAGGAGTACCGACATCTACTGCCTTCTCAAATCCAATAATAACTCCAGAAGAAAATGTCTTCCATCCCAAACCCATTATGGCTAATATAACTACTACCAATAGAAGTAAGCCAAATAATCCCATCTTGTATGTATTATAATAAGGCTAGCTATAAGAATTATATCAATTTAATTCTAAAAAGGGCTTTAAAAAGAATGTTTGATATACGTGGCCTTACTCTTGTCGACCTGACAAAAAGGTTGGGTTTGTAACTGATTGATCCTTCAACCAATCAATCGCTTAGTGCATCGACCGCTTTGTGTGCTGTCTCTGTAGAGGTGGCACAATGGTGCTAAGAATAGTAGAGACCGTGTTAGACTGCGTTAAGGTCTACTTCGTCTTTACATTAACAACAAAATGATGACAAAATAATAAAAAATTTAGGTTGGCACCGCTGAATTCTCTTATCTTCATCACAGATACGTTATATCTTGTGACCAAACTGAAATCATTTTGAACAAATTTGGACATAATCTGGTAAAAAGTATATTACAATTAACTGAGTGACTATTATTTAGATATGGATGAGAAGATTGTTCAAACAGATGTACGACAACTTCAGATAGCAACATTCGCAGCAGGTTGTTTTTGGGGGGTAGAAGAAGCTTTCACTAAATTAAAAGGTGTAAAATCAACAATGGTTGGTTATACTGGAGGCTGGCTACATAACCCAAAGTATAAAGATGTCTGTAACCACAATACTGGTCACGCTGAGGCAGTTCAGATACAGTATGATCCTAATGAAGTTTCGTATGAAGAGGTTCTAGATGTTTTCTGGTCTATTCATGATCCCACAACTAAGAATCGACAGGGTCCGGATATAGGGTCGCAATACAGGTCTATGATAGCATTTCATACTCCAGAGCAGGAAACAGCAGTGAGAATATCACTTGAAGAGCTCACAAAATCTGGGAGATTCAGAAAAGAGATTGTCACGGAGATAGTACCTGCCTCTGAATTCTACAGAGCCGAAGAATATCATCAAAAGTATTATCAAAAAAGAGGAGGAGGCAGTTGTTACAATATATAGTACTTTATGATCGGTTATGCTGCAGCAGCAGATTTTGTCAGTAATAGTATTTAACTGCACATGACTAAACGAATAGTCAAAACTGATGAGGAATGGAAGCAAGAGTTAACCCGAGAACAATATGAAATTTGCATAAGAAAAGGAACAGAATATCCTTTCTCAGGGAAGTATGTGAATTCCAAAGAGAAAGGAACCTACAAATGTGTATGCTGCAGAAACGAGCTTTTTGATTCGAATGACAAATTTGAATCAGGAACAGGATGGCCGAGCTTCAGTAGACCAATCGATAATGAAAGTATTGAAGACCATCGAGATTTGAGTCATGGAATGCGACGAACAGAGGTTGTCTGCAAGAAATGTGGAGCGCATCTAGGACATGTATTTAATGATGGTCCATATTCCACTGGCAAGAGATACTGCATAAATTCCATTGCACTGAATTTGAATAAGAGCGGCTACACGTAATCATTTATACTTGTACCTGTCAAAAAGGGGAGATTACTCTTGGTCATCAGTAGATATGACTCAGCTACCATTTTGTAGTTATCTTAGTTCCCTTCTGCAAGGAAACTCATAGTTTTAAAATACAGAGCTACGCTAAGATCATATATTCTCTTTCTTTTTATCAAGAATTACAAAGATTAAGAACATTACAAAGACCAGATTTGTAATTACAAAGATTAAGACGCACACTGAAAAAGAGCGACGTGAAATTTATGCTGAAAGATGTATGACAAGTCTAACGATATTGGACTATACTTTGTTAGATACGCAGCAGAAGAATATTCAGGCTGAGTTACAGGTAAAGGATAAACAGATTGAAGAGTTAAGAAAAGCAGACTCACACAAAGTGAAACAGATTGAAGAAATGATGCGGAAACAGGAACAGTTTGAACTGTTAATTCAATCGCTTATCGATTCAGGACAATTAAAGCCATTGCAGAATTAGTCTTTGGTCTTTATCAACAAAGTAATTCAGTCTGGCGGTAGTACACTAATTTATGAGGTATTATCAATAATTGACTATAGGGTATCTTGTCCTTCTTCAGCTGGCTTCCAATCCTTTATTCTTATACCAATCCAGTAATACGCCCGGTTATTATTCTCATCCCTCATTTGTGTGTACTTTAAGCCAAATCCTTTCTTCGATTTCCTGCTAAATGACTGTTCCTATTCTGCCGCAAGTTTCTTGGCGTTACAACATTTTGTATGATGCATAAACTTCTGATTTTGAAGGAGCACTATTATTGTTCTGCTCTAATGCTGCCTCAAAGAATGCTCTTACAGGGTTTGAGCTTTGGATGTATTTTTCATAATTTTCACGAACTATCTTCTTATCCAACTCTATACTGAATAAGAAAAATCTTGCAATATTATCTATATTCGATAATGATGGTACTGTTTATGTAGATGAAAATTTAGAACTTTTGGATAAGCTTTCGTCGAACGTAATTGCTATGGATATTAATTATGATGACTACGAAGACATAATTGCTGGAGACAGATCAGGAAACCTGCACATATTTGCTTCACAGGCAAATATGAGCTAGGACTTGCAGGTAGGGAGAATGATGTATGAGCATGCAAACATTTGTATTGATCGTGTTTGTAGATGGAGCTAGAACTATCCGCTAGGATCTCTTGTATATATTAGAACAGACCTTGTGGGTCTGTTTTTTCTATCCCTTCATGGAATAAGATGGCACATCATATAGCTCATCCTTCTGCTCCTCCTTCACTGTGTTCATTCTACTTTATCGTCTACGGGACGAATCCCCTCGTCTTCCTCCACTACTTCTTTAAGAAAGTGTGCATGAATATCTCCATCATCATAGGCTTGAGCTGCTTTGACATAATTTTCTTGTGAATCAGCAGACGCTTTAGAAATGGTGGCCATTACATCTATTCTAACGGGGGAAATCGATGGTAATATCTGCCTGATAGGCATAGGTATATCGTCATACATCTCATCATCATTATAATAAATATTCAGAATAAAGAATCGAGTGCCGAGGTTACCTAACTTGATAGCTGTTGGTGTGGATTGATCTTTAGTGGCTTCTTGAGCTAACATTACTGAACGGACTTTGTCATAACTAGATTCTAAGGCTCTTGCTAACTTCACTTTCTCTTCTTCAGAAAAAGGATTTCTAAGTTTATTGGCTAACTGTACAAAGGGACTTTCTATTCGCAGAAGCATAAAAATATTGTTATATTAATACTAATATAAAAAAGAAGAAGTAGTGCACTATAAGCCTTGGGGTGTCGGTTAGGTCATCTGTTAATTGTCAGTACTATAAGCTTCATTCCTGATGGTTCCACTCTATTAATTTATACAAATGTCGTGTTGTATATCCATCCAATCGTCTCCTCCACATTACGCTACTCGAGTTACAGGCCGTCAACCAAATGTAAAAAATGCAAATTTCTTCATCAAAAAGGCACATATGAACCAGAAGAACTAACTGACCCTAGTAGGGAGTTCCTTTGGCTCGCTGAGCTCTTAATGCTTCAACATACCATTCAAATTCTTCCAGAAACTTATTGATCCTTTTGTTATATTCATCTTGTAATAACTCACCGTTTTCACTGAAGACCTTATGAACTCTAGGTATTGAGAAAGAAGAAGATATACTAGGTGCACCTAGTTCTGCAAATATCAATCTAAGTTGTTGAGCAGCATTTATGCCTCCAAACATGCCAGGTGAATAAGAGACGATCGCTGATGGCTTAAAATAATACTCTTCGAGAAAGTAATCTAATGTATTCTTCAATGCACTTGAAGTACTGTGATTGTATTCAGGAGTAACTGCAATGTATCCTTCTGCAGTATTAATATTATTTCTGAGTGTTACCATTTTTTCTGATGGATTTTCCATTTCTTTATACATCCTGTCTAATAGAGGAAGATCTAATTCTAACGGATCAATAAAAAATACCTCATGACTTCGTTCTTTTAATTTCTTGGCGATCCATCGAGCGACCTTAATTCCCTGACGGTCACGTCTTACTGATCCAACTATCAATGCAGTTTTCAACATTATCTGCATACATCCTCACATTTACTTGAAGTTATCGAAATGTCTTCTTCTTCTTTTCTACCCCTTTTACATCTTTCATCTTTCATGTCTACAGTACTCCTCCACGCTGCCGACATCCCTCATTAGCAATAATAATACAGTTGTCACCCTGTGACTATAACCTTTCCTATCATAGTTGGATGTAGCTGACAAAAGTATGGAAACTCTCCTACAGCATCGAACGTATGAATAAATGTTGTTCCTTTCGTTACCAAAGCTGTGGTCCCTGTAAGCCCGGAATCAAATTCTTGGCCCTTATTTTCATCATCTGGACCACTGCCAAATGTGACTGTATGAAATGGTGTATCCGAAGTATCATCATTAGTCCACACTACCATATCTCCCTTGATGTTGATTGGATTGGGTGAATAAGCCTTGTCCCCTAAGGCTGCTGCTCCAGGAACTATTGAGACTTCCACCATTCCCGTACCTGTTGTATCAGCAGCAGTGTTATTGTTGATGTTATTATCTGTAGCCTGCTGTCCTAAAACTTCACCAATAGATAGTTTGTCGTTAACAATACTAGAAGCCATTATAGATGTGATGGCAAATGCAAGTATTCCATAAATAATGACTTTTCTATTGAATAACATACTTAGTAGTAGATATCGATTGATGCATAAATATATTTATTCTCTTGAACCGTAAGAGAATCTGTTGTAACGGTTAATGGTAATCTTTAACTGTTGGAGAACACAGATTTAAATCACCTATTAGCAAATTCCTTAATGAAGAAACAATATAAAAACTCACAACAGCAGCTAGGGTAGATAGAATATCCTGTGATAACTCTAGTGGTCATATTATTGGCAGCAGTGGTATTAGTATCTATCTTAATTCATGAACAAGTAGTACAAGCAGCAACAACGACGCCTGATAAACTGCCTCGCCAGTTCTCTGGCGGACAGCTACCTGTAACGAATTTCACAGCAACCAATACCTACATAGTAAGTGGGCAAACACCAAAAGGAGGAATAGATGCATTTAGCTATGATGGAAGTGGACATGTGAAGCTTAAATCTGGTACCATAGATGTAGATGTGGATCCCATCACACAGACAGGCATAATAAATGCGAGCTGGGTTGATGATGAGAACAATAACTGGAGCTTTGTACAGCCACAATTCACGCCGGCAAGGCAACTCTATTTTGAAGGTGTATTACCCAATGGTACTGCTAGCACTAGAATAGGTAATGATTCAGTAGCTATCAATCATTGGTTACACGGAAACACGAATGCTGGGCCACCGGTGCTTCCAACTGTATTCACATATCTAGCTACCTGGGGGCCTGGAGAGCTTTGGAAGAATGGAGAAAGCCGTGGAACTCTTCATGGACATATGATGCTAACTGATGGCGTAAGAGAGCCTACGTCTGGAAAAGTCTTCACTGCAAATAAGACGTCTGCATATAATCCTATGAATCCGGCAGATGGATACTCTGACCCTAATACTGCACAGGTCCATTTAATTATTCAGTCACCACCTGGTCCAATGACTAATAACTTTCCACCACAATTCGAATTCACAGACCATTTAATGTTCTATGACATCAAGCTTCGCTAAGTCGAGCTAACTTTCATTATTTTTTGACCATTGGGAGTTAATTTGCTATACCATAAATAGTAATTCAAATCAAGATGCAACTCAATCTGTTGTATGAAATCATAGTTTGAGCATATACAACTACATAATATGAAAATAGGTGAGTCCTATAGTTGGTATTATACTCGTCATTTCAAATTATGAATTTTGTAACATCCTTTCTTAATGTGAAATAAGTACCTATTGTCTATGTATCATATTTTTATTGTTATAGTTAAAGGATAAGTTGAACCATTAAACAAACTCTCTCTGGGTTAGAGGATATGCATTTATAGTTTTCTTAGTTTTCGGATGCTAATGATCAAAATCAGAAAGACTACGATAAGTATACCGCAGCAAGCATATATACGATATGCCATGCTGACAGTAGCAGCCTTTTTATTAACTGCAACAGTCATCTTGGGTTCTACTTCAATACAACAGCTAGTATTAGCACAACAACCTCCAGATCTTGGATCGGTACTCAAGCTTTCAAGAACTAATGTACCAATTGACATCCCGTTACTCGAAGGATATGAGAATGGTAATGAAATATACTTTATAGCAACTGACGTCTCAGATGAAAAGACAGCTGCTGATGCTACTAACCTAACAGGTTTTAAAGTAAATTATGCACCTTTACTAGCTCAGGCTCCAGAAACTGCTAGGGCTCAGGCATATGCCTTTACTAACGGGATCGCAGGCGATGGACCATTTGGATTTCAGGTCCCAGTAGTTAATGGAAAACCAGGAGATGAAGGGTATAGCCCATTATGGCAAATTAATCTTGTTGCATGGAATGACGATGCAACTCCCAGAGAATTAACATCAGTTGAAGAGATCACAGCTGCTGAACAAAGTGGAGAGTTGTCGATTAATCAAACTGATATAATCGCTAACCATCCAGCTATTCAATGGCAGAATGGTTCACTGATGGTAAGAGAAGATGCAAGTAATATAAATGATGATACTCCATACATGGGAGGACAAGTACTGAATATAGACACAGAAAATATGATTGTTACCATGGTAGCTCATAGAGGTTGGGGTCCTGACGGAAAGACAATATACTATATCGTAACCGATGCAACACCGGACATGCCTGCAAACATGATGGGAGTTTCATATGTACCTGCTAGTGAACAGTTGGTTGGAACTCCGGTAGCAGTAGATCTGTTTCAATTCATGAACGGCATTAATGGTTCAGGACCAATGGGATTTCAAGCGGGAATAGGCGGAGCCAATCCGACAGATGATAATTACAGTCCAATGTGGTTCATCCAATTCATTGAGTGGAACGACCCATTGCAAGCAAGAACACTCGAGACTCAAAGCGATATCGGAGCGATGCAGCAAGCTGGACTGATAACAATAACTCCAGCAATGGATGGCATGCATGTGGTTAATTGTCCATTCTTTGATCCTGATACAGTATTTGAGCACAAGAGCCAACAATTCGGATAGTAGACAGACTGAAAGATTGTATCATATACAAATGGCTTCCAAACAGGAGCCAAGATACCTAGATACATGATTGGCAAAACTTGGAATCACATCCATTTTCTTTCTTTTTCAGTCATTTAATTCTTAAAGATCATATAATCCAAAGCTGATTATGAAGCTGGTCAAAGCCCATATTTACCTATCACACAAATACTTAGTTTTCGCATCTGCTGATTGATCGATTATCTTCAAGCATAGATGGTTACAAAAATATTTCAGATTGCAACATTTGGAACATTTTGTGCTAACAGCATTTTAACTGGATTAAAGATATATCCTTCGCAGAAACTAGTGCTAATATGTTATGATTATGATAACACCAATGCGAAGCACTTTACAAAAATGATCAGTTCAGTTGATAAAAACATTGGGATTATCATATGCCTGATATCTAGACAAAATATTATAGAGAGCGTATTTGGGCATTTTAGTAGAATAGTTGGATCTAGATCTGAGATAAGCAGATTTCAGCGGATATTGCTAAATGTAAGTTCCGGCGATAAGTTCTTGAAATATGCAGTCTTGTCTGCTGCGTATATAAAGGGGATAGAAACGTTTTTGATAAATTCCAATTTCTCTGATAGTCCGGCTGTTCTACCTATCCCCAGATCATACTATGACAAGACAATTACAAAAACAAACCTTAGAATTCTAAACTCGGTTGCAAAAGCAGGGGGTGTAGTATATGGTCTAGATCACTTACAAAGGCTATCTGGACTAGTAAAACCCTTATTGAGTTATCATTTACATGGACGTAATAATACTAAGGGTTTAATTGACCTAGGATTAGTTTGGGTTGAAAGTAGAAGGAACGAGAATGGTACCATTCCTATTGTAAGGCTTACTGCGGTAGGAAAACTCTTTCTTACAAATAGAACATGATTAGAGTATAATACAGTGAGTTAGGAGTGAGTGAGGAGTTTGATAAGCAATACCCTCAGCAGCTATAAGGAAACAATCTTCTATTCAATAAGTAATATAGTCCACTTTACCAATAGTAAACGGACACAGTCCTAATTACTAATAGTAAACGACATTGTTAGTTGGTTATGTATCTATAAGTATTGATAACAGATTAGGTAAAGAAAAAAAAGAGACGAATGTCTAACTAGACTTCATTTACGCTTACAAAATACCCACTTGAGGTACTATGCGTTAATACTCTCTCATGGTTGTATGCATGGATGATTGCTTCGTCTTCTTCTGCAAAACGTTCTCGAATTCCGCAAGGTAAACAGGTTACCTCATACATTTGTGCTTCTAAAATTCACCTTTCAATATACTATATGAATTGGCTGTATTTAAGTTCCATGTGTACAGTTATTTGCATAATATGCTTAGGTGTGGTTGAATAGAATATTCACAGCAAACATTCACACGCGCTTAGGCGGATACCAGATGAAACTAGTATGTAGGCAAACGGTTACACACTTTAAATGGGATTGGGTGGTAACAAATACCATTTAATACCAATATTTATATATGGATGGGTTCTATCAATAATTATGTCATCATCAGAAAGTAAAAGGTCAAAAGATAGCACGGGTACTACAGATGCAGCAGCAGCAGCAGTCAACGTAACTCCCATATTCGACGCAGCAAATGACAATTTCACAAGATTAATAAATGAATCTGCAAAGGTTCAACCACAGTACGCACAAGCAGTATCCAACTTACAACAAGAATATATAGATGTAGTTAGAACTGCCGTTCAGAGAACAACTTCAATTCAAAAGCAATTAGCTAGCAGCAACAGCAATTTCAACAACGCCATCATCTCAGATGCAGCAGCACCATATGTCCAGGACGTCGCAAGACAATCAACTGATTTTACTAACAACCTCATTAGAATGGCAGATATCAACAATCAGTTAACGATCAATGCACTAAACGCGCTAAGAGAGAATGTGAAAAACAATAGCAGAATAGTAGAAGCAATTGCTGAATATAACTCTAATCTAGCAACTGCTTGGGCATCATCCTCTTCGTCAATTCAGCAACAATTCACTCCTAGACACTAAATAAGAATAGGCATTCATGAATGCCTACATTCATATTTTTCCTGGCATTAGTAAAGTAGTTAAAAGTTACGCGTAGGCATGGGAATTAGAATACCAACTTCAGTTATAGATATTTATCATATATAATGGTGAATCAGTTAAAGATAAATTTGAACGGTTGGAGGCATATCTTATTATCTAGTAGGTAAAAAGTAATACAATGGTAGCACAATTCCGTAACCATCATCACCAACTCTCCACACTTCAGATTGCTACTTTTGGATCTGATGGTCAGGAGAGGGT
>Ga0307434_1001983_pt1 | contig 10188 bp, 7 predicted proteins | sample SalMarWE160220MG_FD_202156 | JGI IMG/M metagenome (GOLD analysis project Ga0307434, IMG submission 202156) | Salt marsh sediment microbial communities from the Plum Island Ecosystem LTER, Massachusetts, United States - WE1603-220 | ecosystem: Environmental > Aquatic > Marine > Intertidal zone >...
CTTCGGTGCCGCCGGACAAGATCAATTCCGAGGCGATTTCTGAACGCGTGCCCAGTGAACCAACACCAATATATCCCCGGGAAAGCTCCTCTGAAATAACACACATGGCTTCTTTACCAAGTCCCAGCCCTCCATATTCCTCAGGTATGGTCAGACTGAAGACACCGAGTTCCACCATTTTTGATACTATTTCCATGGGTATGTAGGCATTGGCCAGATGCCAGCCGTGAGCCTTGGGCGTTATTTCTGCTTCGACAAATTTTCGAATTTCATTGCGCATGACCTCAAAGGTTTCTTCGAGACCAGATTTTCCATAGCAACAGGCCCCTTCCTGCTGAATGATGATATCGACAATGCGCCGACGAATTTCCGGTGTGTTTCCACGGCTCACCAGCTGGCGCGTTTCGGGGTTCACAGCTCCAGCTAACAAATCCGCGTCCAATTCGAGGGAATCGGGACGACAAAATTCTAGCTGGCTCATGGGAATGCCGCCGATAATCTGTGAAAAATATTCAGCGGCGACCATTTGGGCGAGTAATATCTCCAGTTCTCCCAATTCATTCGTCTCGGACAACCTGATTAGATATTGATGAATTTGCTCAAGAGCCTCAGCGTATGTCGCAATCCAGGCCAGGCCATGAGCCTGATGCTGAAATCTTTCCATGGCATCAGTGCCGCCGGTTGCGGAAGAACGCACTTTATTTCTGAGTTTAAGGATGGCTTTGTCTTTCAGGCCATTTGCAGCTTTAACGGCATGTCCGATTGTGTCTATTGATGCATGTATTGCATTGCCGGAAGAAATCTCGCCATTAATATTGCGTCGATGGGGGACAGTATTCGATGGCATGAGTTAACGTCCTTTTATTGTTGCAGTGCAACCATACTTATTTTGCAGTGCGGTGAAAACTATATTTTGTCTGAGAGAGGGTGAAATTCCGGGAGACTATTAATTTTGGCGGGAACAGGGGGATTTATGGGTCGGAAACGGAGTGGAAATCATATACTAGGATTTATTTGACTTGGTGATGGCGCGAAAAAACCGCCGCATAACCCCCCGATCGTCGTTTGTTAAAGCGCTCTGATTCGGCTCGGGGGTATTACTGTCAATTTCGCCCTTTTCGGAATGTTCTGGAAAAGACGTGTCGGTGAACCACCTAAAATCAGGAAAAGTGGTCCGTCTCCGTTTAGGAGATATTTGAGACGCTTGAGTGGAACTTATTTTTTGCGGAATCGGCTCATCTGACTCAGACGAGAACTCGTTTTTTGTGATCGGACTGAAATCAGTGTCAGCCTGGATTTCACCTGATGAATTTTGAGGGGCTTCGATAACGACTGCCTCTTTTTCTTTTTCATCGCTTGGGACGGTTGTTTTTTCATTTTTTTCCGAATTTTGGACGGATTCCGTCTGTGGTTTTGACCGACGAAAAAAATTCTGAACCCTCCCTCTTGATTTTTCAGATGAACCATCCTGATCAGCTCGGGAGCCCTCAAGGTCCTGAGAAAATTGGGGCTGGTGCAATGTTTCAGAATGGAGATTTCCATCATGCGCAATCGGATCTGCGTGTAGTTCAACCGGTCTTGCAGTGGAGTTTTCATCCCTCGGCGGTTTGGTTTCGACTGGGGGCTTCGCTACCAGCTTATAGCCTTTCTTGGTTTTCCGGCTATAGGAAGTCTCGCCACCAGACGCTAATATTTTTGCTTGTTCTATCCAGTTTTGTTTTTGGATCAGAAATCCGATGGCGAGGGAGCTGCCAACCTGTCGGACATCGTCACGCTTCCAATCGGCGATAGTTTGAAATTTCCTGACATTCATCGAATGCAGCGATTTTTCCAATTGGTCAGTTATACCTTGAATCCGGGTTAGATCATCTTGAACCGTTGGCGGTTCTCGATTGTCTGCGAACTCTTCGGCGGATGCGATTTCCGGCTGGTCGGCAATCTGAAGAAGCCCCAATATTTCCTCAAGCTTCTCGTCAACCTGCCGCAAAGTTCTGGCATGTACCCCGGATAAATGCTCTCCGACCCGTAATCTCAGGTCGACCACATAATCTCTGAGTTCGCTCAGTTGCGGGTCCATATATCGGCCTTTTCTAATTCGGTTGGTCTTGAATATCCTAAATTCATCCCAGTACAGTTCTAGTACAATTGCTTTCCATTCAGCATTTTCAGCGGTTCCGGCAGTTGTTGTTTAAACATCGCGGTGAGCCAATTTAATGCAAGGTTAGTCACGGTCCAATTTGATATTATTTGCTCACGATACTTAGAGTGAATCACATCGATATTATGGCAATGTGCAGCGGGAAATGACAAGCAAACCGCCAATGATTTGATTTTCTGAGATAATATTTACAGATTGACTGTTCGATGTCACAATTTTTTTCTTATGGCGAACCAAATATAAAAACCGGGCTTTCCATTGAAGAGTGAAGGAGCCATCTTGCCGGATTATCGCGATGTCCATGGCGAAATCAATTTTATCAAGTGAAATTTGGCATGATCTCATGGAGCTGAAGGAGGAAAAGGGGTGCTCAGATCATTAATGAAGGCAATTTATGGGTTGTTGGATGATAGCGGCCTGTCGCTGGCAAGTGCGGTTGCATTTTCATTTCTTCTTTCGATATTTCCCTTTTTTGTGTTTCTGGGTTCATTGATTGGCTATTTCGGGTGGGCAGACCAGCTCCGTGATATTATTGTGCAGATGCTGGTGGTGTTGCCTGAAGATGTTGAAAATATCATGATACCCGAAGTAACCACTGTGATTCGTGGCAACAGGGTGGATTTATTGACAATCAGTGGATTGGTTGCTTTGTTTTTCGCAACAAGCGGAATAGAAGCATTGCGGGGTGCGTTAAACAGAGCTTATCGGGACGTTGACAGGCGAGGCATAATTCACCGCAGAATTCAGAGCCTGTTTTTTGTCATTGAGTGCGCGGCCATTATGTTACTGGTCGGTTCCGCCCTACTGTTTGCGCCTCAAATCGCCAAATTGCTGTCGCCATTCACAGCAAACTTTATCGGCAGTGAGACCGTTCTGGAATATCTCAGCTATGGCGCCGCGCTTCTGGCCATGATAATTCAGCTTTTTATTTTTCATCTGTGGTTACCGGCCGGATATCGGCCACTGTCAAAAATTGCTCCGGGCGTTACTATATCAATTCTGTTGTGGCTATTAGGAGCCTCTGTGTTTTCGCTTTATGTGAATTTTTCCGATTTCAGTGAGCTCTATGGCCGGCTGGCGAGTGTTGTCATTGCCTTGACATTTTTTTATTTTACCGCAGTGCTGATTATTCTGGGAGCACAATTTAATCGTGTAAGAATTATGAAACACGAAAAATCAAACTAGGCGGCTGTTTGGAAATCTCGTGGAATTAAACTTTTATTTTGATATTGGATTCAGCTCATCGCCAGCCAAACGGCAAAGGCCGTCAGTGCAAATCCGATGATCTGCACGAATGTCAGGGTCTCACCGAAAAACAGATAGCCCATGCAGGCAGTTACCGGAGGTACCAGGTAAAATACACTTGCTACCTGGGCAAGTCGGCCCTGGCGTATCAAAATCATCAGCAATGCAACTGCGCCCCCCGACAGCGCAATCGCCAACCAGACCAGAGCAAAGACAAATTCTCCGGTCCAGACGACTTCTCCGGTTTCAAACAATGCTGATATCACTATAACGGTAACAAAAGCGCCACTATACTGAGCCAGTGAGGCAATCCTGAAGTCAATTTGCTGGCAATATGCCTTTTGATAAAATGTACCGCTCAGCAAGCCAAGGAGCCCTGCAAATACGAACAAGAAAGCCGTTGTACTGAAATCGCCATCTGACGATATTCCAGTAAAAATTGATTTATTCAACACAAGAACCAATCCAACAAGTCCCACAACCAGGCCAATCCATTGGGCTTTTGTGATATTTTCTCCAAGAAGCGGCCGTGCGAGAATTGCGGTCAACAGCGGGTTTATTCCCATGCACAGAGATGCAATTCCTGCAGGAAGACCCAGATATATGGCTGAAAATACGCCACCCAACTGGGTGGCGTGAAGTAGAATGCCGACAACTACTGAATGCAGGATTTGCGATGGTGTGGCTTTGGCGGGAGATCGGTTGATTAACCAGAATGGCAGCAGGAACAGCAGAACAAGTGCAAACCGATAGCTGAGAAAGGTAAAGGGTTCCGCGTATGGTAGTCCCAATTTAGCCCCGATAAATCCTGTTGACCAAATAAGTACGAACGTTATCGGGATCAGGACTTCGTAGTTATCGGAAGTACGTATTCGATTGGAAATGGTCTGCGATTTCGGCCGGTTGCGCTCTTCTGGCTTTACAGGTTGCATGGTGCAGAGACCTTACAACGCCGGTTCAAGTTCGCAAGAGATTTTATTTAATCGCCAATGGCACTCGGTTCCACGGGCACTCCGTTGCTGGAAATGTCCCAAGTGTGAGATATTAATTGCCGCCAAAGCGGGAAGGCTTAATTTCTTACATTAGCTGACGCGCCCAACCGATCCCGCGACTTCAAAGGCATCTTCTATAGTTCTTAAACCGGTTCTGGGTGCATTGATTAACACGGCCATATTTCCCGGCAAATGCTTGTTTTGCAACATACGCATATGAGCTTTTGGAATATCGGTCCAGGGAAAAATTTCCGACATACAGGGATCAATACGCCTTTCAATAACCAACTTATTCGCCTGGCTGGCCTGTTTCAAGTGAGCAAAATGCGAGCCCTGTATTCGTTTCTGGTGCATCCAGATATAGCGAGCGTCCATAGTGAGATTATAACCCGTCGTTCCGGCGCAGAACACCACCATGCCGCCTCGTTTTACAACTATACACGACACAGGAAAGGTTGCTTCTCCGGGGTGTTCAAATACGAAATCGACATTGACGCCCTTGCCTGTAATATTCCAGATCGCCTTGCCAAAATTCCGTACTTCCTTCAACCAGGCCGTGTAGTCTTCTGTGCCGACTTCCGGCATCTGGCCCCAGCAATCAAAGTTCTTGCGATTGATTACACCTTTCGCACCGAGAGAAAGCACAAAGTCTCTTTTGTCATCGTCTGATATTACGCCAATCGCATTGGCTCCTGCGGTCGCGCATATCTGAATTGCCATTGATCCCAGTCCGCCGGAAGCACCCCAAACAAGTACATTGTGACCGGGTCTGAGCACGTGGGGGCGATGGCCAAACAGCATGCGGTATGCCGTTGCCAACGTCAGCGTATAACAGGCCGATTCTTCCCAGGTGAGATGTTTTGGCCGGGCCATCAACTGTTGAGCCTGGACACGGGCAAACTGAGCGAACGAGCCGTCAGGTGTTTCATAGCCCCAGATACGCTGGGACGGTGACAGCATCGGATCCCCTCCGTTGCATTCCTCATCTTCGCCATCATCCTGGTTGCAATGTATCACAACCTCATCCCCGACCTTCCAGTTTTTAACCTTGGATCCAACAGCCCAGACAATGCCTGAAGCATCAGAACCGGCGATGTGATAGGGAAGCTTATGATTGTCAATGGGGGAAATTGGCGTACCAAGTGCGGCCCAGATTCCATTATAATTAACGCCTGCTGCCATCACCAGCACCAGAATATCGTGGGAATCCAGGTTCCAGACCGGAACGGTCTCAATTTGCATCGCCTTGTCCGGATCGCCATGACGTTCCTGTCGGATGGTCCAGGCATACATGAACTTCGGTACATGACCCAATGGCGGTAGCTCACCGATCTCGTACAGGTCTTTTCGTTGCAACAAATCAGGATTCTCCGATGAGTCGGAACTTGTTAGTTCAGTGCTTGAAAGAGGCATTTTACCCCAAGGCTCCATTGATTATCTTACAGAATTAATGCATTGCACCATATTTGGGCAATTCCCACACCAAATCAAGTTAATTTTGCGATGCAACATAACATAAGTTGTATATATGGGGATAAGAATTACCGAAAACGGCCAGAAATTAGACGTCTTGCAAAGATTCCATTGCGCTGCACAAATAAATGTCCCATTTTAACTGATATAAGTTATTCGAGGTGTAAATGGCCGGACATACTGGCTGATCAGCCAGTCATTGTGTAATTTGGTGGGTAATATGGATAAATCGGAAAAACTGAACCCATTATCTAATTCAAACAAAGATCGTCAGAAACCCTGGCTCTTCCGAACCTATGCGGGTCATTCCACCGCTACCGCATCAAACGCTCTATATCGGTCGAATTTGGCTAAAGGCCAGACCGGCCTCTCTGTTGCATTTGATCTGCCGACCCAGACCGGACTGGACTCCGATCATCCACTGACGCGAGGCGAGGTCGGAAAGGTCGGTGTCCCTGTCTCCCATCTCGGTGATATGCGCGAATTGTTTCTGGATATTCCCCTTAACGAAATGAATACGTCGATGACGATTAACGCGACGGCTGCGTGGTTGTTGTCACTTTATATTGCTGTTGCCGATGAACGCGGCATTGATCGTGCCGGTCTGAGGGGCACGGTTCAGAACGATATTATAAAAGAATATCTTTCCCGCGGGACATACATCTTTCCCCCCGATCCGGCAATGCGACTGACCAGAGACGTTATTGAATTTACCTGCCGTGAAGTTCCACAATGGAATCCGACAAATATTTGTTCCTATCATTTGCAGGAAGCAGGTGCGACCCCGGTACAGGAGCTTGCATTTGCACTGGCAACAGCAATTGAAGTCCTGGATACGGTAAAACAAAGTCCTCATGTCAGCGCCGATGATTTTCCCGAAATTGTCGGAAGAATTTCCTTTTTTGTTAATGCGGGGCTGAAATTTATAACTGAAATGTGCAAAATGCGGGCTTTTGTCGAGCTTTGGGATGAAATCTGTCTCGAACGGTACGATGTTCAGGATCCCAGGTTCAGAAAGTTTCGTTACGGAGTACAGGTTAATTCCCTCGGTCTGACTGAGCAGCAGCCGGAAAACAATGTATACCGGATACTGATTGAAATGCTGGCAGTCACTTTATCCAAGAAAGCCAGGGCGCGGGCAGTACAACTTCCGGCCTGGAATGAGGCATTGGGGTTACCGCGATCATGGGACCAGCAATGGTCATTACGTATGCAGCAGATATTGGCGTATGAAACCGATTTACTGGATTATGATGATATTTTTGAAGGGGCGCCGGTAATTGATAGCAAAGTTGAAGAGCTTAAGAACGCCGCCCGGGAAGAGCTTAATATAATTTTAGAGATGGGCGGTGCTGTCGCGGCTGTTGAGTCAAGTTACATGAAAGCGAAGCTTGTCCAGAGCAATTCCGAACGGTTGCGAAAAATTGAAACCCAGGAACAAATTGTTGTTGGTGTAAACCGTTGGGTGGAAAGTGAACCGTCACCACTATCGGGGAGTTTGGAGAATATAACAATGTCTGTGCCGGAGGATGTCGAGCAGGCCCAGATTGCATCCCTGGCAAAGTGGCGGTCTTCAAGAGACAGCCGTTTGGTACAAAAGGCGCTGGAAGACCTCGCAGCTGCGGCACGACTAGGTAACAACGTTATGGAACCATCGATTGCCTGCGCAAAAGCCGGTGCGACGACAGGTGAATGGGGACAGGTGATGCGCGATGTATTTGGCGAGTATCGTGCCCCCACAGGAGTTAGCGCTGTTTCTTCAGCTTCTTCAGGCGATTTGCAGAAGGTTCGGGAGAAGGTTGACCGGATTTCGCAAAAACTCGGGAGACGACTAAAATTTCTGGTTGGCAAACCTGGTCTTGATGGTCATTCAAATGGTGCAGAGCAAATTGCTGTCAGGGCGCGGGATTGCGGCATGGAAGTTGTTTACGAAGGCATCCGCCTCACTCCGGCTGAAATTGTCAACACAGCTGTTGAGGAAGATGTTCATATTATTGGACTTTCGATTCTTTCAGGATCTCATCTTCCGTTGGTCAAAGATGTCATGGATAGATTGAAGGGGGCCGGACTGGACAAGGTCCCCGTTATAATCGGTGGTATCATACCGAGCGAGGATGAAGATATACTCAGATCCGCCGGCGTCGCCGCGGTTTATACGCCAAAGGACTTTCAGGTAAACGATATAATGGAAAATATTGTAGAGTTTGTTGATCAAACTCACTAAAAGAGACCGGCATTCGTCGCCAATCGACCATTCTCATCAATTGATGAAATGGATGAGGGTATAATCAAGAATTGGAACCGGGTAGTTGGTCCGAACGACACCGTCTATCATCTGGCAGATTTTTGCTTTCGTAGTTCGCGGGGAGCCGATTACTATAAATCCCGTTTATAGGGCGCCATCTGTCTTATTCGCGGTAATCACGATGCCGAAACGATCAGACATCATTCGAGTATATTTGAGTCGGTACAGGATTATTCGGAAATTAAATTGCAGGGTATCTCGATAATTTTGTGCCATTATCCCATGCGTGAATGGAATGGCGTTTGGCGTAGCGCATGGCGTCAGTTTGGTCATGTTCACAGTCGGCTCGATGCGGCTCCGCTGGGCTTAAGTATTGATGTCGGAGTTGATTCGAACAATTTTCACCCGTTGGCCTTTGAGGATATAAAAGCTAAATTTCGGGACCGGCAAAATCCGTTTGTGGGAAATAAACGTCATGTTGGACAGTAAGTCGCCGCTGCTGACCGTTGATCGATGTCCTGGGACATAAATCCACTTAAATTCCGGGATGGTATCGGTAATGACCGGTAATTTTAAAATCGAAAAGCGCATCCTCCAGACGCGGTCCCAAGCCAATATTGTGAACAATCATCGGCCGATCGCTGAGAAAAGATTTCCGCGCGGAGACAATGGCGATGTGAGTTGGTGATGACGACCCTTTAGGCAACCGATAGGTTACAATGTCGCCCGGTTTGTAATCTGACGGATTATTGGTGACCTGCAGACTTTTACCGTAACGGGCAAAAAATTTCTTCAAATTAACTACGCGTCGATGCGCAATATTCCGATCTCCGCCCAGCCGCTTGTGCACCAGCTGCTGTAAATCTACGCCGAGGGCGCGGTAAGCCCGAACAACGACATCTGTGCATACACCAAAATAAGCGGGAACATCACCGTTGGGGTAGTCGATTTTGATGTAGGCCGGATTGTAGATGACAAAGTGATTGGTGCGCTCCAACGCGGCGCTGGCAAGACGATCTGCGAACGTCAGATTGCTGTCTTGCTGATTTTTCCCGGTTGGCCGATCTTCATCGGCTGAAACAAGATTGAATCTACTAACTGACCCGGTACTGTCCATGTTCAATGAAATGAGCATAAACACCATAATTACAAAAAGCATTTTTCCCGGGCAGAGGATTTGCCATGCTGTCATATTGTATTTCAATGTAATACCTGCATCAACTGCGTGCTCCGAACGATTGAAAACCCATGTTAGCTCGATAATGCGGCTTATCAGACAATGGTGACAAGTCTAGGGCAGCACCTGCCTGAAACCTTAATAACGGGTCCAAAACATCCTCATATGTTTCAGAATTTCGTTTATTCAATAGATCAGACATTATTCACAGTTATTGTTAATTCCTGGTCAATGAGATTTGCACGGCATTTGTATCATTTACATTCGATCAAACCAACAGGGGGAGTCCGAGCTGAAAGCGAATATCATTCGGGCTAAGCCCCTCATCTTTTAATCGTGCCAGGCTTTTCGCCTTACGACTCTTGGATAACTTCATTAACTTATCATCTGTGATGAGCCTGTGATGGTGATAAAAAGGAGCTGGTAAATCCAGCAGAATTTGCAGCAGTCGGTGAATGTCCGTTGCAGGCTCCAGGTCTTTACCGCGAGTAACATGAGTTACATTCTGTAAAGCGTCATCGACCACCACCGAAAGATGGTAGCTGGTCGGCACATCCTTGCGAGCGATTACCGCGTCTCCCCATCTTGACGGATCCACAACTTTTATTTCTCGATCAAAGTTTATGGGATTAAAACAAGTGTAAAAGATTTTGCCTCCTGACTTTTTAAGCGCCAGTTCAATCGCCCTATCCATGTGAATGCGGAGACAATGTGGTTCGCCATCTGCCAGTTTCTGTTTGATTTCTGCGGTATCCGTGGCCTTGTAAATGCCGGGATATAGCGGAGAGCCGTCAGGGTCCTTCGGGTAATCCGAGCCGTGCGCTTTGCAAACAAAATTTAAAATTTCCGTGCGTGTGGCAAAGCAGGGATAAAGTAAATCCATTTGCTTCAACATGTG
>Ga0307434_1001985_pt1 | contig 10185 bp, 7 predicted proteins | sample SalMarWE160220MG_FD_202156 | JGI IMG/M metagenome (GOLD analysis project Ga0307434, IMG submission 202156) | Salt marsh sediment microbial communities from the Plum Island Ecosystem LTER, Massachusetts, United States - WE1603-220 | ecosystem: Environmental > Aquatic > Marine > Intertidal zone >...
TAGCCTTCAGCTTTCCCTCTTTGACGCGTCTCCTGTTTACTTCATGCTGATCCAGAACAGGTGTAGCCTTCTGGGTGAATTCGTTGACTAGCTTGGCTGAAATTTTTGCTTCTTCAGTTTTGTCAAGAGGTTCACAAGTTTTTAGTATCATCTCGGCTTCTAGGTCTGCCACGCCTAAACTGTTGATCCGTTTGTAGGCTGGGTCAGTGTTGCTTATGTTGCCTGAAAGATTCGTTTCTTCGCTTCTTATAATCAAGGCTGCTCGGTAGGTTGTGGTGCTTTTTATCTGTAAGCTGGCTGGATGTGACTCCAGTTGTATCTGTTCGTTAACTGCTTGGGCTAGTTCATCGGCTTCTTCCTGTGTCAAGTTTCTTCCAGCCCTTCTGTCGATGATAGAGTTGTCGGGTGCTAACGTTGCGAAGTTGCATCTGAGAGCCAAGTCGCCGTTCCTCATGTCTAATCCTGCGCCGAGGGATTCGAGGGCGCCCCTGCTCACGTGATGTGCAAAGGGGTCGTAGCCTAGGATGGAGACGACGGCTACGTCGCTTTCGGGTGCTATGCCTTTACCGACTGTGTACATGAGTCCTGTTTTTCCGTTTTTGGCAAGCGAATCCATGTAAGGGGTCTCAGCAGCCTCAAGGGGGGTCTTGCCGTCCAGCTCTTCTATGGGAAGGTCGCCCATTCCGTCAATAATGATGTAGATTAACTTCAAAGTCAAACTCTCCAAATCAAAGTTAATTAACAACACTCATTTTAAAAAAAGGTTTTCACTGTAATCAATCTGAATTCGGAAGTTGTAAAGGTGGGGTTAGACACCTGTTTCTTTTTGTTTCTTCTTAGCTTTACGATCCGCCATTTCTGTCAATACAATATAACTTAATGTAAGAACTATCGCTAATATCAAAGCTGGATCAAAACGGGATACATGCAATTGACTTCCAAACAAAATGAGGAATATCTCGTTCAGTAAAACATTAGGAAATGTCAGCAAGATAAGAATAACTGCCATGTAGTTTTCGCCGTTTATTTCAGTATGTTTATCCATTCGCCTAATTCCCCATGCACCCAATTTAGTTACTCCATAGATGCCAAGGAGAGCCAAGGGTATCAGAAAAAGAAAATACTCTAGACCAATTATGCCTGCAAGGTAAGCATTTACGGGATTGCCTTCATACGCCTCAGGATTACTGCTTAAGAAAGTATAGGTGAAAATGAGATCAAAGAGGACAATACCTGCTACTATTGCATACAAAACCCAAAACGGAATATTCGCTGTTTTCTGATTTATATCCATTTCAGAGTCCACTAGCGTTATCTACTCTGTCTTAATGTTTTGCTAAATAAAATTTACGCATCAAAATTTCTCACCGTAACTCGCTCAAAAGCGAAACTGAATCAGAACAGAAATAAACCGAAAAAACGTTCTGGTTGTGGTCAGTGGAACATGGTGTCGGTAAACAAAATTTCATTAAACAAAAAAATTCCAGAGCCACAAGTAAAAGCTCTACAGAAAAGGCAGAAACACGTAACCCCGCGATTCTATTAGGAGACTATACCTAAGTATTTACTTACTTTTTTACTATTACACCAATTTACCTCAACAGGTTATAAGATTTTAATCTTTAGCTGACTAAGGATTTAAGGAATTTTTTGGGGTTAAAATTTAACCTTCTCTCTCTTCTGTTCTACTCAATTTGTTTCCTCTTCTCTTGTCTTGTCTAAACTCTCTCCACTCCTCTCACAAAAGACAAAAACTCACACACATCAAACAGTTACTATAGCTGAGAGTTCAAATTTCTTGAGCCTCACCAGATTAGTCATACACAGATTTCTCTAATCAAAAAAATCGAGTGGTTTTTGTTTAGTATCTTCTTCTTGCTCATTAATTTGAAATTTTGATTTTTCTTTAATAGTTTGTTTACAAAGTTTTTCTATCATATACTCTTGAATATTTTTGATTTTTTTCCCACGTAGTATCTTATATTTTCCTTTAATTTCAAGGTGTTTTTCAGCAACTCCAATTTCACAATATTTTTGCATTACTTTTTTTACCCATGTTCGCCTAATCTGACTGAATTCGCCTTCAAGATTTGACCACGGAATATAGAACTGATACGCAATTGCTAAAACGTCATCAATAGAGGTCTCAAATTCTTTATCCGTGCTATCGATTGATGGAAACACATCAGTCCATAATTGTGTCATTGTGTATTCGATTGGGGGTTCTTTTCTAGTAAATTTACATTCTTCATAACTAGTGTGAAGAGAACTAACATCTAGACGAATATTGTTTTCAAGAAACAAATTTAGTTCTTCACAAGCCATCTCTCCTGAACGCTTTCTAATTAAAATAATTTCCTTTCCCCATTTTGGATAAAGTAACATTCCCCATTCACATATACACAAGTTCTTTGTGATCTCAAGTTTTCCCGTTTCCATCCAATTTTTAAGTTTCAAACTTATTCGATCATAATCAACCATTGGACAAAACAGCAAAATGTCATGGTTATCGATTTTACGGTCTGTAGTATCCCAACCCAGTGATTCTTGAGAATAGTTTTCCAACTGTTTTAAAGAGTCTAAAAGATGGACATCATTAAATGGAAAAGAAGTTTTTATTTCACACAAAACACCGTTTTTATGACCATATTGCAAAACTACGTCAGGTTTAATCTCCTTTTCTCCATTATTAATAGAAAATCTCGGTTCAGTAGAGATAAATCTACATTCTTTTGCATTTCGTTCCAAAAAATCTTTTAGACCTAAAGTTAACAAAACTGTTTGGTAATATCTATCACATTCTGCTCTTCTATTTTCTTTGCATATGTTTAGCAGTTTTTCTTCAGGGTTTTCACTCAAAATCGAATCCTCAAGATTGGAAATCGGTCATTTTTCCTTCCTGAAAATTATTCAACAGGTAGGTTGAGAAACGAACCAGAGCTGCTTTTGTTGTTCTGATTTGAGGTGAAATTAATAGGGCATTTGTCCCATATGTTCGGACACTAAATGAAGAGTTATCAACTCTATCAAGCATAGTCAAATATAGATGTGGATTTCCCCCATGAATAACTGAATATGAGCAGTTTGGATATTTACTTAATCCTTGAATGAATTGCTTCTTTAGTATCGCATCATCAAAAACTTCATTTTCAAACTTAACAAGTATGGGCTTTACTTCTCTTTTGGGTTGTTCTGAGCGCCCTTTCTTTTCAAATAGTTTCCAGCGGGTAGTGACCAAATCGACTATGTTATTTAAAAAATATTGATAATAATCACTAAATGTCCCTTTTTTAAACTTTAACATCCCATTGCGGGCAATTGTGAAATGAGAATTCTTGTTAAAAACGGTTATGCGATCAAGCCATCCTCCTCGATTCCTCGCTTCTCGGAAAGCATCCTCAAAAAGTTCATAATCTTCAATGTCGATACGGGTTTCATGTTTTTTAACTGTAAAAGCTTCTCCAAAGAGTTTTTTGTACCAAAAATCATTGTACTTCAAAGGTGTTTTTGTTTTAGTGGAAAATTCGTCAAGAAGCTTGAAGATTTCTCCTGTGTGAAGGTTAACTCTTAATAAATGTGGATAGGCAATTTTGAGAATTGGTTTAATCATTTTTTTATAGAAAAACAATTTTTCCCCAGTGATGAAAAATGTCGAAAAATTCTTTGTGAGAACGTGGAAATTTCCTGTCAAAACCATATCATAAATATCTAATCTACGGGCTGCTGTACAACTCCATAAATTAAATCCATTTTCACTTGCCACTTCGGTGCATTCAATTTCTATTCCGTATCGCCTAAAATCATCGATTAAACTTTTAAAGGGGGTATCTGTAATTGCCGTTAGTACTCTGACTACCCCTCTTGGTTTATCTAAGTGTGATTTAGTAATCGCATTTAATATCATTCCAAGGCTTATGGGGAGAGTATTTGGTTGGCTATCTGACATTTTTCACACCGTGTATATTCATTCATAACCTTCAGTTTTAAAACATACACAAATACCTAAGAGAGTTGATGGTTTATAAATTTCTACGTCTTTTTAATTAACATACCTCCAGCTGTGATTCATTAAAAAATCGATGATCTCAAATATAGTTGACTGCGTGCACATCGTTACAACTTGGAAAGTCATTTATGTTATTACTCTTCTTCATCTCTAAAGAAATAAAGTGCCTGCCATTCTAGGTGTCCACTCTTTTTTTTCATTCCTCAGAAACTTAGCTAACAATAGAGCCTCTTCGTTAATCAATGTGTCAAGTGTTTGTCTCTTGCCGTGTCTTATTCGGGGAATCTCGACTTCTGTTTCAAAAAAAATTTAGCAGGTTTACCCGCCACTTGTTGACGTTGGTAGGTAGCAACTCAATAAATAGTGAAACAGGTATCAAGCCACGCTGGAACATGGTTCGCTCAGCCTAAACAGCCTCGCTAATTCGCTCGGCAACCTCGGCACTCGTAAAAAAACCTACAATATGGGCAACGTCAATGAATAGCAATAGGAAAGTAATGAGAACTCAGCGAAGAAAAAACAGCTAGGGTGAATGCTTGCGGTTTTGTGGATATGTTCGGTCCGACTTTATGTATGATGCAGATTAATTCTCTAGAACAATATCATCAGCCACCCAGCTATTGCTTTTTACTGGGTTTTTCATTAAAGTAAATGAGACATTTTTCCCAGCCAGATTATATATTGTTATCAACTCTAATCTTTCACGAAAATTTGGGAGGAAAAAAAGATATGTTTCGTCATCCGATTCGATGATTCCAAATTTTCGAAAAGTATTAAACATCTTTATTGTTCCTTGCAATCTCTCTTCCCGATTGTTTGAAATCTGTTCTATAAGATCATCGAATTTTTCAGCCAACACATGATCTTTGGTTAAGGCTTTTCCTTGTGAAATTAGGTCCTCAATTTCCTTAATGTTTTTCTCTTTTTCTGCTATCCCGAAGGCTGCAAGATAGAAATATGCTTTAGCGATAATTTCCTTAAAAACACGAATTTTATAATTCCCAAAATAGACTGGTTTAATGCATTGTTCTAAATATGGGTTAGCCTGTTCAAAACCATAGTTTTGATGTAAAACTATTGCTAAATCAATATATATTTGGAAGAGACGATCATATAATTTTCCATCTCTTGGCGAGTCATAAAGCGCATTTAGTATTGTTTCTTTGGCTCTCTCCAACTTTTCTATTGCACCAATATAATCACGTCTTGCTGTAAAGCTTTCTGCCCATCGTCTGTAATTATCTGCGAGAAAAGATAATGTTATTGCTTTGTGCCTATAATTTGGATATTTTTCTTCTTTTAATGCACTTGTAAATTCTTTCTCAGCTAAATCATATTTTCTATCAAAAGTATATGCTCTTCCCAATTCAGTATATATAGGAAGATGAGACGGATTAAGTTCTTTCGCTTTAATAAAACAACTAATTGCTGAACGAATGTCGTTCATTTTCTTTAGCATAATTCCATAATTAAACCATGAGTGATAGTTTTCTTGGTTGTATGTCACTGCCTGCTTTGCTATTTGTAACGCTACAATTTTCTGATTTGTTTTAAACTTGTATTTAGAATATTCAGTTAGAACATACGAATTTTTTGGCGCGGCTTTGAGAGCTAATTTAAAATTTTTTTCTGCTTCTACATTATTGTCCTGATAGAAGAAATTTTTTGCTGCTTTAACACGGAAAAATGCAACCTGTTCCTCGGTAGTTCTAATACCTAGTGAAACATAGGACTGATAATAACTAGTTCTTGATTGCTCAATGTCTTTAATTTCTTGGGACAAATGATAATGTCTAGTTTGAAGCATTTCCCGAATCTTTTTTTCACTATCGAGTTGTGTAGTAATGAATCCACGAGTTAACTCTAACATGCAATATCCTGTAGCGGTTCCTTCTTGGTTATCGCTTATTTCAGGAAACACAAAAGAAGTCAATATAAGCTCTTTAATCGCATCTTCAAATTCCTCTTCATTTAAATTACTAAGATGCATAAGAAAGGTTTTTGAAACTGGTTTATCGCCATAAACAATCATGCTAAATAGTACTAATTTCGAATTATCCGATAACATTGCAAAAACATCGTTAAATGAAAACTCCGCAATTGCACTTTCTCCGGCAAATATTTGAGAAAACGCTGCATCAATTTCTTTTCCCAAACAAACTTGACCAATAGACCATTTTATTAACAAAGGATAACATTTTACTGTGGTAACCAATGTTCTGATTGTGTCTTTGTTTAATCGAACCAAATCCGGTCGATTTCGTTCCTTGGCTATTATCCGAAAAAGTGTTTCTGCATCATCTACAGCCATATCCCCAAGTGGGTATCTTCTCTCAAATTCACCCAATCCTTTTCTGCTTGTTATCAATAGTTGAGATGGACGGGGTATGTTTGTGATAAAATCTATCAATAATCGATCTCCGATTATAGTTTCTAAATTATCAACAATAAACAGACATTGGTGAGATTTGAAAAGACTATAAATGTAATTAACATAAGAATTCAAGGGAACTTTCGAATCTTCAAAGGTTTTATGGGTCTCCGGGTCTAATATAGTCAAAATAGAATGAATTAATTGTTCGTGGCTTTTAATACCCGGCTCTTCAGGAACTATACCCTTTTCAGTTAGTCTGCTTGATTTTGCACTAAACCAAATTATTGCATCAAACGTGCTTGGACTTTCCGATATCAAGTGATATCCAATTTTAAGAGCAATTGCAGTTTTCCCAACGCCTCCTGCACCCGTAATAGTAATTACTCTGTCTTCTTTGGACTTGATATACCTCATTATTGTCCGAATTTCTTTCGCACGTCCAACAAATCCACCGTCCATGTCATAATTCTCAGGCGGCAGATTATTTTGCACTTCATATTCTCTGAAAAAATCGTTTGGAACGTCCTTTGCATTTCGATAACCCTCAATTTCTAGATAAAGTCTAATGTCTTTACCTTCTTCTCCTAAACTCAACATCCGAACTTTATCTTTTAATACAAGCAAATCGAATTCAGTAAATGTTGATTTTGCATGAGCTATTTTTCTTCGAATTACATTTAATTCATCCATCAAGTCTCTAAATTTATCTTTACTCAAATCGCCAAAAAACGGTTTAAGAGTTTTGAAGTTTGTTTTGTAAATTAAAATATCCTTTAAATGACTGAAAGACAATTCTTCAAAGAACTCTTCTATTGAACAATCACTGGGTGCATCATAGTCTTTGAAATCTGATAACTCGTTAAAAACTCCTTTTGGTATCTGATCAATCCAATTTTTTCCATATTTCGCTGAAAAAGTATCAATCATGACTTGACGTAATGAAGATTCAAAGGTGTTTATGAGAACATCATATCCGTGATTTCTATTTAACTTAATTTTACTGGCTGCCAATGGAAGACCCCCGAATTTATTATTAATTGGTTTGAGTATTTAATTATTTAACGATAATCTATTTTGATTCATTTTTTATTATTTCAACGCTAGAAATTTTTCTACAAAAGTAATCTGTGTATTAGTTAATTTACTAAACCACACATCATTTTTTAGTCGAACAACGTCTGCAGGAACAAATCCCAACAAATAGTAGGTGTATTCTTGGATGATTTCTCCTTTTAGAGTGATTTGATGTGTTTTATGGTTTGAGTTATGCTTAGTCTTTATTTAATTTGTATAACTATTTGAGACAAACCCTAAGAAAAATCTAATTATTATTCTAGTTCATTCTCCGTTTTAGACCCATTTTTTGATTTTTTATTTTTTAAATAATTAATGATGTTGTAAATGCGTACAACTAACAAGCCAGCCATTATACTAAAACTGCCGAATAAACTTCCCAAACCTGCAAGTGCAAAAATTCCTCCAAATATTCCTCCACCCTCACCGAGGAGATAGTTCATTGAAAGTGATCCCAATAGACCGCCTGCAATAATTGACCCAATCATTCCAATTATGCAACTCATGATCACACCTTTATCTCCACTTTGTAAATACAAAGTTACAAACGAACCAACAAGAATTGCTCCCTGAGTTTGACAATATTAATGGAATATTTGGCTCAATATCAGTATCGGCATTATATTTCGCGTTTCTTGTTGGCATCTTTTTTAGTATTAGCGAGTTCTTCAGCATAATTGAGATTAATGAGGACAAAATAATAGCAATGAAAAAAAGGGGTATCGCTTTTTCGCATATTGATTTTTTCTACAACCATAAAAAGCCAATAAAGTCAATTTTTTACATTGTATTTCTATTGATTTTCATAACGCTATATTTTGTAAAAACTGGATTCCTTCAATAAACTCTGAGAAAAGCCTCTGAAAATCTCAATATGAAAAATGTGGAAAATCATAAGAACCGAAAGAACTAGAATTTGGTGACAACCGAAAAACTGATTTACTTTTGATTCAAATAGGACTAGAACTGTTTGAGGTGTTATTGATTTGAAGGCAAAATCTATGAAACTTCTTTTGGAATTGCTGAAGGATTCGAAGCGAAGCGATAGGGAAATTGCTAAAATCATGGGGGTTTCGCAACCAACCATTTCAAGAATGAGACAAAGGCTTACAGAGAACGGGATAATCCAAGAATTTACAGTTATTCCAGATTTTACAAAAATGGGATTTCAGATTATGGCTATCAGTTCTTTCAAGTTAAAAGTTGCGAAAGATATTGAAGGATTAACAAAGCTAATGATGACAAGACCAAATGTCATATTTTCCTCTATAGCGGAAGGCATGGGAAAGAACGGAATTATAATTTCCTTCCATAGAAACTATCCTGATTTTTCCAATTTCATTTCAAATCTCAGGGCTGAAGGCAATGCCATAATAGACGATATTGATTCGATGCTCATTAGCCTAGAAAATCAAATTGTCAAACCCTTATCCCTGAAATACCTAGCTGAACTGGAAGAAACATAGGGCGTTCTTTTGGCAATTTACTGATATTAGAAATTCGGAAAATCATAAGACCGCTTTCAAAAGATTTATTTCGATGTTCCTGTTTTTATGGACTTCCATATTTTTGGGGCAGTCTTTTTGAAGACAGAATGCCACTTTTCATTAATCATTAACTCTTTAGCGAAAGTCAGGGACAACCAAATTATTGTTGTAATCGAAGTCATTTTCATTAGCAAAAGCACATTCTTGAATTGTGTTTTGTTGTATTCTCCCAATGTGGCTTTTGCTTTACCATTTTCAGTTTTAGTAAAGGCAAAAGTGCTCTTGAAACTAGAGTGAATGAACTCGCACATATCTCGATAAAGAGAATCACTTGAATAACTCACATTCTTTCTTAGAAAAGTCGGTTTGTATATCTTCCCTTCAAACCAGAGTTTAGCTTCTCTCTCGTTTTTAGAGAGATAGTTCATTAGAAGGTGATTTTCATATGCTATTCTCAATAATGCCATAGCTACATCATAGTAGCCTTCAAGAGAAGAATTGAAAGCACAACGCATTAAACGAAAAATCCTATAAGAAATCCTGTAGGAAGCATCCTGACTGAAAGAAAAGTCTTGAACTTTCTCTTTGCTTAACACTTCAAAAGTCTTCAGAAAAAAATCAAGATTTTCTTTCAAAAGAGCCAGTTCTTTCTTGAACGCCCTTTTGCTCTTTCTAATTGTTCTCAATTCATCTTTTCTTAACAACGATAAATACTCATATTGCATCGAAGCTCACAGTATATGATATTATTGGATACTATTTTTAAGAAATTCTAGAATTAGAGAACAAGAACTAAAAAAAGAACCTGAAGACCGCACATAAGCCCAAAAATAGCCCTTTCGAAACGCTTAAATAGGCTTCTCGGTTTTTGATATTTTGCTAATATCGCAGTTACATCCCTGGGTTAGACAGCTTAAGGATGTAAAAATCCCAGAGAATATTTTTCATCACGTGGTGAAGTAGTTAGTTTTTAGCTTTGTTAACAAGCTTTTTCCTGTTAACCCACTTCTTTCGGAACCTTGAAATGGGAATTTCTTCCTGCACTGATGTATTCTCCACCAAGGTTGCGTATAATGGATGCGATTTTAGCGAAATTGTCGGAACCTAAGAATCTCCGCGGCTTCACAATGATGAAGGTTCCGTTCTCTTCAAAGATTAACATACCCGCAAGTTCTGAAGAAAACGCCGGCTTAACATCGTTGACGTCACGCTTTTTTTCTGAGGGTGCAACAGAAACCGCAGGA
>Ga0307434_1001986_pt1 | contig 10184 bp, 7 predicted proteins | sample SalMarWE160220MG_FD_202156 | JGI IMG/M metagenome (GOLD analysis project Ga0307434, IMG submission 202156) | Salt marsh sediment microbial communities from the Plum Island Ecosystem LTER, Massachusetts, United States - WE1603-220 | ecosystem: Environmental > Aquatic > Marine > Intertidal zone >...
CCGGCCGACCGATCACGCCCGAGCAGGTCCGCGCGCTTGGCCTCGACCGGCAAATCATCGGCCGCCTGGTGGCGGAAACCACACTCGATCAACAGGCCAAGGCCATGGGCCTCGGTATCAGCAACGCCGAAATCGCCAAGCGCATCACGACCGATCCGAACTTCCGCGGCCCCACCGGGCAATTCGACCGCGCGCGCTTCGAGGAGCTGATCCGCGAGGCCGGCTACAGCGAGGGCCGCTTCGTGGAGGCGCAACGCAAAGTGACGTTGCGCCGGCAGATCGCGCAAAGTCTCGCCGGCGAGTTGCGCATTCCGGTTTCGGCGATGACGGCCATCAACCAGTTCCGCAACGAAAAGCGCAGCATCGAATACCTGGCGCTGGGCGCGCCGCAGGCCGGCGACATCCCGGCGCCGACGTCGGCCGACCTCGACAAGTATTACCAGGAGCACAAGGTGCTGTTCCGCGCGCCGGAATACCGCAAAGTCACCCTGCTCCCGCTGTCACCGGCGGCGCTCGCCAAGCCGGATGCGGTCACCGACGCCGACGCCAAGAACTATTACGAGCAGCACAAGAGCGCGTTCGGCAAGCCGGAGCGGCGCGAGATCAAACAGGTCGTATTCCCCAACGCGGAAGAAGCAAATGCAGCGCGCGAACGCATCGACAAGGGCGAGAGCTTCGCCGATCTGGTTAAACAACGCGGCCTTAAAGCCTCCGACACCGACCTCGGCATGGTGACCAAGAACGCGATCATCGATCCGGCCATCGCCGCTGCCGCCTTCTCGCTCAAGCCGGGCGAGGTCAGCCAGCCGGTCACGGGTACTTTCGGTACCGTGCTAGTAACGGCGGGCAAGATCGAGCCGGGCGAGCAGAAAAGCTATGAAGAGGTGGCGCCGCAAATCAAGAAGCAGATCGCCGAGGGTCGCGCCAAGACGCAAATTGACGATCTGCGCGACAAGATCGAGGACGAACGCGCGGCCGGCTCCACACTTGTCGAGGCCGGCGCCAAGCTCGGCCTCAAGGCCCGTGTCATCGACGCCGTCGACCGCTCCGGCCGCGCCCCGGACGGCAAGCCGATCCCCGATCTGCCGCAGCAGCCAAACCTGGTGGCATCAGCCTTCGCCAGCGACGTCGGCGTCGACAACGACGCGCTGCAATTGGCCGGCGGCGACTTCCTCTATTACGACGTCACCGGCATCACGCCTTCGCGCGAGCGCACGCTCGACGAGGTGAAGGACCAGGTTGCGCAGCGCTGGCGCGACGACGAGATCGCCAGGCGGCTCAAGGCCAAGACCGATGAGATGGTCGGCAAGCTTAAAAGCGGCGGCACGCTGGCGCAGCTTGCAACCGATGCCGGGCTCCAGGTCCAAAAGCAAGCCGGCCTGCAGCGCGGCAAGCCGGCCGGTTTCTTGCCGGAGAAACTGGTCGCAGCGGTGTTCGGCACGCCGAAAGACACAGCCGCCAGCTCGGAAGGCAAGCAGCCGACCGAGCGTTACGTGTTCAGCGTGACCGATGTCGTCGATCCCGCGCTCGATCCCGCGTCGGCTGAAGGCAAGGCGATCGCGACATCGTTGGAAAATTCTTACGCCGACGACATCACAGGCGAATATGTCGCGCGGCTCGAAAACGAGTTTGGCGTCGACATCAACCAGTCGGTCGTCGACCAGGTGATCGGCCGTGCCCGCCAATAGCAGCCCCATGCAAATCGAGCCGTCGGAAACCGCTTTTGCCGAACGCTACAACCGCGGCGAGGCGCAGGTGGTGTGGACCACGCTGGTCGCCGATCTGGAAACGCCGGTCTCGGCATATCTGAAGCTTGGCGGCAACAAACCGATGAGCTTTCTCCTGGAATCGGTGGAAGGCGGCGAGGCGCGCGGGCGCTATTCGATCATTGGGCTGGAGCCCGACCTGATCTGGCGCGCCAACGGCACCAAGGCCGAGATTAATCGATCGGCGCGAACCACACCGGACGCGTTCGCGCCGCTCAACGAGCCGGCGCTCGCGGCGCTGCGCGCGCTGATCAAGGAAAGCCGCATCGCCTTGCCGGAAAGCCTGCCGCCAATGGCCGCCGGCGTGTTCGGCTATCTCGGATACGACATGGTGCGGCTGATGGAGGAACTGCCGCCGCCCAATCCCGATCCGATCGGGATTGCGGACGCGACCCTGGTGCGCCCGACACTGATCGTGGTGTTCGACGCGGTAAGAGATGCCATCACGGTGGTGACGCCGGTGCGCCCCGAAAAAGACTTCGAAGCCAAGACCGCGCTCAAGCGCGCGGTCGAGCGGCTCTCAGGCGTGGTCGATGCGCTCGATAAGCCGCTCGACAAGTCGCTGGCCGAAGTCGACGAAGGGCCACTCGACGCGCCGATGCAATCGAACACCTCGCCCGACGATTACAAGGCGATGGTGTTGCGGGCGAAGGAATATATCGCCGCCGGAGACGCTTTCCAGATCGTGCTGGCGCAACGCTTCGAGGCGCCGTTCAAGCTGCCACCGTTCTCGCTCTACCGCGCGCTGCGGCGGACCAATCCATCGCCCTATCTCTATTTTCTCGACTTTAAGGATTTCGCGATCGCCGGCTCCAGTCCGGAAATCCTGGTCAAGGTTTCAGGCGACACGGTCACTATTCGCCCGATCGCCGGCACCAGGCCGCGGGGACCGACGCCACACGAAGACAGGGCGATGGAAGAAGAATTGCTGGCCGACCCGAAAGAGCGCGCCGAGCACCTGATGCTGCTCGATCTCGGCCGTAACGACGTCGGCCGCGTGGCCAAGATCGGCACTGTCGAGGTCACCGATCAGTTTTTCGTCGAGCGCTACAGCCACGTCATGCACATCGTCTCAAACGTCGAGGGCAAGCTCGAGGTCAAATACGACGCACTCGATGCGCTGGTCGGCGGCTTTCCCGCCGGCACCGTCTCCGGCGCGCCGAAGGTGCGCGCCATGGAGATCATCGACGAGCTGGAGACGGAAAAGCGCGGGCTCTATGCCGGCTGCGTCGGCTATTTCTCGGCCGCCGGCGAGATGGATACCTGCATCGTGCTGCGCACTGCGCTCATCAAGAACGGCATCATGTATGTGCAGGCGGGCGCCGGCATCGTCGCCGACAGCGATCCCGACTATGAGCAGCAGGAATGCATCAACAAGGCGAAAGCCTTGTTCCGCGCTGCCGAAGAGGCCAGTCGCTTTGCCAGCGCCGCCAAGCGCGGGCAGTAACCAGCCCGCACGGGGCTGCTTGACCCCCTCTACCATGGGTCTTAAGACCTTGAGCGGGCAAGCAAACATGATCGTTCTGATCGACAATTACGACAGCTTTACCTTCAATCTGTTCCATTACCTGGGCAGCTTGGGGGCCGATGTTGCCGTGCATCGCAACGACAAGATTTCGGTCGCCGAGGTGATAAAATCTGAACCCGAGGCGATCGTGCTCTCGCCCGGTCCTGGCACGCCCGACGATGCCGGCATTTGTCTCGATCTCGTCGAAAAGGCCGCGTCCACGATTCCGATCCTCGGCGTCTGCCTCGGCCATCAGGCGGTCGGCCAGGCGTTCGGCGGCAAGATCGTGCGGGCGACGCCGCGGCACGGCAAATTGTCCGAGATTCGCCACAGCGGCACCGGCGTGTTTCGCGGCATCAACGGGCCGCTCAAGGCCACGCGCTATCATTCGCTGGTGGTCGCGCGCGAATGCGTGCCGCGCACGCTCACCGTCAACGCCGAGACCGATAACCGGCTAGTGATGGGGCTCGTGCATGGAACGTTCCCCGTTCACGGCGTACAGTTTCATCCCGAAAGCATCGCCTCGGAACACGGCCATCTGATGCTGAAGAATTTTCTCGACATCGCTGCCGCCTGGAACAAACAGGCCGGCCGCGGCCAGACGGCACCGATGCACGCGGCCGAATAGAGGGCGCCTCCCGTGGCCGACGAATTCAAAGCCCTCATCGCCAAGGTCGCGACCGGCGCCAGCCTCACGCGCGAGGAGGCGGCCGGCGCCTTCGATCGCATGATGTCGGGGGAAGCCACGCCCTCGCAGATGGGCGGGCTCTTGATGGCGCTGCGCGTGCGCGGGGAAACCGTCGACGAAATCACCGGCGCGGTCACCACCATGCGCGCCAAGATGCTGGGCGTGCAGGCGCCGCCCGGCGCCATCGACGTGGTCGGCACTGGGGGCGACGCCTCCGGCTCGTTCAACATTTCGACCTGCGCGGCTTTCATCGTGGCGGGCGCGGACGTGCCGGTGGCCAAGCACGGCAACCGCGCGCTGTCGTCGAAATCGGGCGCCGCCGACGTCTTGAGCGCGCTCGGAGTCAACATCGAACTCGCCGGCGACAAGGTCGCCCGTTGCATCCGCGACGCCGGCATCGGCTTCATGTTCGCGCCGGCGCATCATCCGGCGATGAAGAATGTCGGTCCCACCCGCGTCGAGCTCGGCACCCGTACCATCTTCAATCTGTTGGGGCCGCTGTCGAATCCGGCCAGCGTCAAGCGGCAGATGATCGGCGCTTTCTCGCGGCAATGGATCGAGCCGATGGCGCAAGTGCTGAATAATCTCGGCTCGGAATGCGTCTGGGTGGTGCACGGCTCCGACGGGCTCGACGAGATCACCACGTCCGGCCCGACCAGCGTGGCCGCGCTGGAGAAAGGCAAGATTCGCACCTTCGAGATCTCGCCGGAGGACGCGGGCCTGCCGCGCGCGAAGCCAGAGGCGTTGCGCGGCGGGGACGCCAAGCACAATGCCAAGGCGCTGCTTGATGTGCTGAAAGGAAAACCGGGCGCCTTCCGCGACGTGGCGATCTTGAATGCCGCGGCCGCGCTCGTGGTAGCCGGAAAGGCAAAAGAGCTGAAGGAAGGCGCTTCGCTTGCCGCCAAGTCGATCAACAGCGGCGAGGCGGAAGGCAAACTCGACCGCCTGATTGCGGTGTCCAACGCCGTGGAGGCGTGAGCCGCATGATCCCGAAAAGTGGGGACGGGTTTTCAGATAAGATCATGCGCAGGAAAAAAAAATGATAGATATTTTAAAAAAGATTGAGGCCTACAAACGCGAAGAGATAGCGGTCGCTAAACGCGCACGACCGCTCGGCCAGCTCGAGCGCGACGCCATGACCGCCCCGTCCCCGCGCGGCTTCCTTGCTGCGATCGAGAAGCGCATTGCCACCGGCGATTATGCGCTGCTTGCCGAGATCAAGAAGGCGAGTCCGTCTGCCGGACTGATCAGGGCCGATTTCGATCCGCCGTCTCTCGCCAAGGCCTATGAAGCGGGCGGCGCAACCTGTCTCTCGGTGCTCACCGACGCGCCTTCATTCCAGGGCCGGCAGGATTTCCTTGGCCAGGCCCGCGCGGCCACGGCGCTGCCGGTACTGCGTAAGGATTTCATCTACGAGCCCTATCAGGTGGTGGAATCGCGCGCGCTCGGTGCCGATTGTGTGCTGATCATCATGGCGGCGGTCGACGACCCGGCGGCCCATGAGATCGAAAAAACAGCTATTACCAATGGGATGGATGTTTTGATTGAAGTTCATGAGGAGGATGAGCTTAAGCGCGCATTGCAGCTCAAATCGCGGCTGATCGGCATCAACAACCGCGATCTGCGTACCTTCCAGACCAGTCTGACGGTAAGCGAGCGACTGGCCCCGAAGATCCCGCCCGACCGCGTAGTGGTGGCCGAGAGCGGTCTCAATGCGCCGGCGGATCTGGCCCGTCTCAGCCGCATTGGCATTTCAGCCTTCTTAATCGGCGAAAGCCTGATGCGCCAGCCGGACGTGGCGGCGGCGACGCAGCGCCTGCTGGCGCGCGCGCCGCACCGCGCTGGCGTGGTGTGAGCTGTGGTGCGAGCCCGCAAAAAGAAGGCAGCGCGCCGTAGCAAGGCTGCGGCGCGGCGCCCGTCCAAGAAAGCCATCCGCCGTCGCAAGAAATTCCCTAGTCGGAAGAAAACCCCGCGCGCCCCGAAAATGGCCGCAAGACGCGCGCGTAGATTGGCCATGAAGGCTGGCCTCAGCCATATCGACCAGCGCGGCCAGGCCCGCATGGTCGACGTCTCCGCCAAGGGGGCCACCGAGCGGCAGGCGATCGCGGAAGGCCGCGTCATCATGACCAAAGCGACGCTCGACCGGGTGCTGGAAGGCAACGCGCTGAAGGGCGACGTGCTCGGTGCCGCGCGCCTGGCCGGCATCATGGCGGCCAAGCGCACCCACGGGTTGATCCCCCTCTGCCATCCGCTGCCGATCACCAAGGTCTCGATCGATATCGATCCCGAACATGCCCTGCCCGGTTTTCTGGTGCGCGCCACCGTGAAGGTCACCGCGCAGACCGGGGTCGAGATGGAGGCGCTTACGGCGGTGTCGATTGCGTGTTTGACCATCTACGACATGGTCAAGACGATCGAAAAAACCATGCGCATCGAGGGCGTGCGGCTGCTTGAGAAAACCGGCGGCAAATCCGGCACTTGGAAGGCAGAGGTTTAGCGCGATGGCTTGCCATTTACTCCGCTCATTCCAGCGCAAGCGGGAATCCAGTGCCAACTATGATCAGCCGGTGGCTTACAGCCCTGGGTCCCCGCTTTCGCAGGGACGAGCGGTTTAGTCATGGCTTTGATGCCGGTCGTCGAAGCCTTGCAGCGTGTGCTCGCCGGGGCGGGCGCGCTGAAAACTGAAACCGTCAAGCTCGATGATGCGCTCGGGCGCGTGCTGGCCGAGGATCTGGCGGCGTTGCGCACGCAGCCGCCCGCTGCCGTGTCCGCCATGGACGGCTATGCGGTGCGCGCCGCCGACGTGGCGCAGGCCCCTGTCACGCTCAGGCTGATCGGCGAAGTGGCCGCCGGCCACCCTTTCGACGGCGACGTGAAAGCTGGCCAAGCCGCGCGCATTTTCACCGGCGGGATGATGCCGGCGGGTGCCGATACCGTGGTGATCCAGGAGTTGACCGCCTGCGCCGGCAACAGCGTCACCATCCAGAAGGCCACGACCCAGGGCCGCAATGTGCGCGGCCAAGGCATCGACTTCAACCAAGGCGACATGCTGTTGCGCAAGGGTAAACGGTTGAGCGACCGCGACGTGATGCTGGCCGCCGGCATGAACCATGCACGCCTCTCCGTTTTTCGCCGGCCCAAGGTGGCGGTGCTCGGCACTGGCGACGAGCTGGTGGCGCCGGGCAGCCGGCCCGGGCCGGGCGAGATCGTCTATTCCAACGGCTTTGCGATCCTCGCCATGGCCGGCAGCGCCGGGGCCGAGGTTAACGATCTCGGCATCGCGCACGACCGGATCGAGGACATCGCAGCCGCCGTGCGCCGCGCGCGCGATTGGGGCGCCGATATTCTGGTCACCAGCGGCGGGGCATCCGTGGGCGAACACGATCTGGTGCAGCGGGCGCTGGCGTCGGAAGGGCTGGAACTGTCGTTCTGGCGGGTGGCGCTGCGCCCCGGCCGGCCGATGATGCATGGCCGGCTGGGAGCCATGCATGTGCTGGGCGTGCCCGGAAACCCGGTCTCGGCCTATGTCTGCGCTTTCCTGTTCCTGTTGCCGCTGATCGGGCGACTCTGCGGGCGCAGTGACGCCGAGCACGTGCCGGAACCCGCCCGCCTCGGCCGCGGCCTGCCCGCCAATGACGAGCGCGCCGACTATCTGCGGGCGACCCTGGAAATGGGCCCGGACGGCCCCGTGGCGACGCCGGTGCCGGCGCAGGATAGTTCCCTGATGGCTCCGCTGGCGCGGGCCGACTGCCTGGTGATTCGCGAGCCGCACGCGCCGGCAGCGGTGGCCGGTTCACCCTGTGTCATCCTTAAGCTAGGCCTGTAGCGGCATTTCGAGTTTTTCACGCCAAATTAAATGGTTGCGGAACACATATCGAACAGATAGTGTCCGTTCATGATTTGTTTCTGGCTGGGGCCTCATTGAGAGGGGCAGCCCGCGACGGGGAGAGAGACCGATGCTGACCCGCAAGCAATTTGAGCTGCTGCGCTTCATCCACGAGCGGCTGACCGAAACCGGCGTTCCGCCTTCCTTCGACGAGATGAAGGACGCCCTCGACCTGCGCTCGAAATCCGGCATCCACCGGCTGATCACGGCGCTGGAGGAGCGCGGCTTCATAAGGCGCCTGGCCAACCGGGCGCGCGCCATCGAGGTGATCAAACTGCCGGATTCAGTCGCCCACGGCATCAGCGGCGGCCGCTCGCGCGGCTTCACCCCGAGCGTGATCGAGGGCGACCTTGGCCGCGTACGCGCGGCCGGCGAAGACGGCAGCGACGGCAGTCGTCCGATCGCGGTGCCGGTGATGGGCCGCATTGCCGCCGGCACGCCGATCGAGGCGATCCAGACCCGCAGCCATGTCATCAACATGCCGCCCGACTTGCTCTCGGCCGGCGAACATTTCGCGCTCGAAGTGCGCGGCGACTCGATGATCGAGGCCGGCATTCTCGACGGCGACATCGCGCTCATCCGCAAGTCGGAAGCCGCCGACACCGGAGACATCGTGGTGGCGCTGATCGACGACGAGGAAGCAACCCTCAAGCGCTTCCGCCGGCGCGGCGCTTCCATTGCGCTCGAGCCCGCCAATCCTTCGTACGAAGTGCGCATCCTGCCGCCCAACCGCGTGCGCATTCAGGGCAAGCTGGTGGGGTTGTTCAGGCGATACTAAGATGCGCTCCCATACGCCGCTCATTCCCGCGCAAGCGGGAATCCAGAGTTGTTTTTAGACCGAGGTTGCCGTCCGCTTTCGCGGGGACGAGCGGACGAGTGAACGCCGTTAATCCCCCGCCTCCAGATCTTCCTGCTTGGGCGTAGCGTCGCGCGGCGACGTTGGCGTTACCGCCGCATCCCCTGCAACGCCAATAGCACGTGCCCAAGGACGATCGACGCCGGGCGGGCGGGCGGCCGTTTGCACAAAATGATCGCCGCTCCAGCGCAGCGCGACGGCGCCCTGCGCGCGCCAGACTTTGCGGTCGATCAGCGTGGCGGCACAAGGGCGTTGCGCCTCGCGGCGGCTCACCACCACCGCAGCGCGCGCGCAGTCTTCGGCGAAGGCCTCGGTTTTGAAAGCAATTACGGCGAGCCGGCCGTCCTTGAACGGGGCGACGCAGCCGATGGCGTCGCAGGTCACCCCGTCATGCAAAGTCTTGTCCTTAGGGTCGCGGCCGTCGCCGTCGGCGGTGAGCCAGTCCTTGATCACGAAGCTGTCGCGGCCGCTGGACAAGAACGTGAGTCGCCCGTCAGCGCCGCGAATGGCCGCGGCACGGCCGTCGGCTGCCACCAGCACGTCGGGGCGCGGCGCGGCCAGCGCCAATAGGCTGGCAATCACCGCCAGCACGGCGCCACTGAATCGCAAGGGCGTGCGCAACAGGCATAGCAACAGCAGACCGGCGGTGCCGAGCAGCAGCGGCCCGCTGCCAAAGGCGCGCATATGGCCGACCGCGCGCGGCAGGCTGGTTACCCACAACGCCACCGCGATCATCCAGTCGATGCCATGCCCCATCAGCTGCCAGAACGGCGCATCAAACCCCAAGGGCAACGTCAGCAAACCGAGAATGCCCATGGGCATCACCCAGGCCGACACCACCGGCATGGCCAGCAGGTTGGCGAGCACGCCGTAAGGCGCCACGCGATGGAAGTGGTAGGCGGCGTAGGGTGTCGTCGCGAGGCCGGCGACGATTGACGCAAGAATGAGCGCCGCGATCTCGCGCGTACCCCAAAGCGCGGCGCGCGCGCTGAGCGAGGTGTCGGCATCGGCGCGCCATGGGCACCCGTATTGATACGCCGCAATCAACGCCAACGCGGCGGCAAACGACATCTGGAAACTGGGATGCACAACGGCCTGCGGCGAGGCCAGCAGCACGCCGAAGGCGGCGACCGTGAGGGTGCGGAAGGTGAGCAACGGGCGATCGAGCATGACGCCGATGAGCACGATGGTCACTATAATGAAGGCGCGCTGTGTCGAGATGCTCGCGCCCGAAAGAACGAGATAGCCGACGGCGGCAATAAGCGCGGCGCCGGCCGCCCATTTCTTGATCGGACGGCGGGCGGCAAGCGCCGGCATCAGCGCCAGCCCGGCGCGAATGAAGAAGAATGCAATGCCGGCCACCACCGCCATGTGGAAGCCCGAGATCGCCAGCACATGGGCGAGGCTCGAAATGTAGAAGGCGTTGCTGACGGGATCGGAAATGGCGTTGCGCTTGCCCGTGATCAGCGCCGAGGCTATCG
>Ga0307434_1001988_pt1 | contig 10183 bp, 12 predicted proteins | sample SalMarWE160220MG_FD_202156 | JGI IMG/M metagenome (GOLD analysis project Ga0307434, IMG submission 202156) | Salt marsh sediment microbial communities from the Plum Island Ecosystem LTER, Massachusetts, United States - WE1603-220 | ecosystem: Environmental > Aquatic > Marine > Intertidal zone >...
CCATACACCCCTTTCAGGAAGAGGTCAATGGCCATGTTTGCGTAATTCACCGCCACCATCTGATCCAGGGAATCGGGGATGCCGCTCCTCATGAGGTAGGAGAGCTGTTGATTAAGGATATTCTCCCTGGTGAGCTCCTTGAGCAGTGCCCCGGTCCGCTCGCCTATCCCTCCGAGCTTCCGGTGGCCATAGGCATCCGGCTCTCCGGACAAGACCATGTCTCCCCCTTCCATCTTGGCCCCCTCTGAGATCGCAATCATGGCGTAATTCTTGGGATTGGCGCGTTTATCCTTGAGGATGAGTTCAGCGAGCCTCCTGGGGTCAAAGGGGACCTCGGGAATCAAGGCGCGGTCCGCCCACGCCAGGTATGCCGCCAACAGGGATGTTTCTCCGCAGTACCTGCCGAATAGCTCGATCACCGCGATGCGCTCATGGGAGCCGGTTGAGGTTCTCAGCGCGTTGATATACTCCACGCTTCTGGTAACAGCCGTGGAAAACCCGATACAGTAGTCGGTCCCGAACACGTCATTGTCCATGGTCTTGGGTATAGCGATGACGGGGAATCCCTCCCGGCTCAGCCTTTCTCCGAAGCTGAGGGTGTCATCGCCTCCGATGGGGATAATGGCATCCACCTTGAGGTGTTCCAGGTTCTTGATGATGTGCGAGGTGAAATCCTTTGCCTCCTCTCCCTTGAACTCCTCCTTGAGGAACGCGGGGGCGTCCTTCTTCTTCACAGAACTCGGATTGGTGCGGGATGAATGGAGATAGGTGCCACCCGTACGGTCGATGGTCCTTACCTCAGCCGGGTGCAGCTCTTGCACACAATGCTTACAAGAAGCGGGATCTTCGGGGTTGTAATCCAGGATTCCCGCCCAGCCCCTTCGTAGCCCTAAGACCTTGATCCCCTCGCTCTCGCCGCGGTACACGAGCATCTTGATGCATGGATTCAGCCCTGGCACATCCCCGCCCCCGGTGAGGATGGCTATCACAGGTTTTTTCTTCTTTGTTTTCATCAACGAGGCCTCCCTCTATAGGACATCGAAAAGGCCCGCGGTTTACCCTACCAGTACCTTCTCCGATTTCCCTTCTATGTATCTGAACACCTCCTCAGTTCTAAGCGCCATCAAGGCCGTGGTGCTCCGCCTTGGTGTACCATGAAGCGGGATCGGTCAGATACTCCTCGGTATCCTTGAGCGACCGGTAGTGCTCGTTCTCGATCCTTGACAGGAGGTCGAAGAACTCCTTCTCCTTTGGATCGGATACATCATCCCTGAGCCTTGCATAGTTGGCCGCTCCCTTGGCCTCGAACTCCAGAGCAGTCCTTATGGCCTGGAGGTCATCGTCATCTTTCTCCGGGACCTCATCCACCTTTGCGACCACATCCTTGAGCACATCCTTCACGATCGTATCCTTTACCCTGAGGGGGACCGTTTCAGGCCACTTCTCACTCTTCTCCCACCGCTCGTGGAGTTCCTTGAGCCTCTCATAGTGCTCCAATTCCTCATCTGCTATCTGCTGGAACATCGCCTTGCCCACCTGATTCCTGGTCCTTGCGGCGTGTTTGAGGTAGAACTCGCGTTCCCTCTTCTCGTTGCCGAGGGCGATTTCTACTGCGTTCAGGCGTTCATGCTCTCCCATAACCCCTCTCCTTTCCGATGATCATCTCAAACGAGATCAAACATGAGGGTTTGTATCACAGTTCATCGCAGCATGTCAAAGGTTGTGGAACTGACTCAAGAGAATGCTTATCCGTGAACCTGGACCCTGTGTTCTGAGAACAAGGGGGAGGATTCCAATTTATTTGACATCCCTGACTGCGATACCCTATAGTTACGTTGACGATATGGATACGGTCAACCATATTCACAAGGAAGGAGGAACTATCATGAAGAAAAGGGCGCTTTTCGCAGTAATGATCTTTTCTCTCGCAGCTGCCTTGTCCGGATGCGCGGGGAGCAAGACGTATCTCGTGAAGATGGGCTACCTCTCTGAAAAAAAGGCGGCTCCCACCACAAAGGTGGTCGGTCTCTGTCCCTTTGAAGACCTGAGAAATGAGAAGGATAAGGACCTTATCGGGATCAGGCGCCACGCGAATAAGAAGGTCGATTTCATCAAGCTTCAAGAGGTGAACCTCACAGATGCCGTGACCCAGGCGGTCAAGGACTACTTCACGGACAACGGCCTTCAGGTCACCGATTGCAAGGGCTGGGACCAGAGCCCCGAGGGGCTGGATCGTCTTCCGCGGGATCTCACACTGGTGGTGGGGGGAAAGATCGACTCCTTTATGGTGGAGGCCAAATCCGGTATTATGACCACCTCCACCCAGTACACGGTGAAGATGCGGGTGCTCATCGGCAAGATAAAGGAGCGGACCGTGGTCACGCGTACCATTGAGAGTATGCCCAAGGAAACGACCATGGGCTTCGATCCGGATCATGTCAAGGAGAAGCTGGACGGCATGGTGACCGAGGTCCTCCAGAAGCTCCTCTCGGAATGCCTTGAGTACGAGTAGGAAAAATATCCTCTGCCCCTTCATGCCGGTTTAGATAGAAACGTTAAGGGCGCAGCTCTCAATCCCCCCTTCACCTACCATGCAGGGTGCTTCGCCCAAAAGGACTGAGAGCTTTACTCGCCCAGAAAGAACCGCCACCGGCAGAACAGGTCAGGCGGGTGGGGATCAGGGGGAGCGAATTGACATTCCACCTGGATGCGGGAATCGATCTCCCGGGCAAAGCTTACGAACTCGCCTCGATGCATCTCTTTGCAGTCATACTCGTCCAATCCTCGCGCCAGGCGCGCTTCCTGGGTCACGCAGGACGGTACGGTAATAATCACCTCATCCGCTGATTGTCGGATCTTATACCTGGTGAGTAGAGCCCAGGGCCAAAACCTCATGGCCTTAACGAACCCTGTGAGCCCCCGCTCCCGGATATCGAATCGCTTCACGAGATCCTTGGCTCCCATTGCCGGTATCCGGCCCCAGACCTTCTCGTTCAGACGGTCAGCCGTGGGCTCATCGAAACGCTCGGCAATGGAGAGGTACCAAAACGAATCCATGACCCGGTAATGCCAAAGGATAAACTCTATATAGCTTCGAAGTTCGGGCGCTTCCATAGTTTGAAAGATCTCCAGATCCATGGCGGTCTCCTTTCCTTGATGCAAGATTCACCCCATTCACCCTCTCCCTATAGCGCACCTTTGTAAAAATCGAAAGAAGATTTCCGTCCTATACCTGCCAAGGCCGACTATTGATGCTTTCTCATCCGCATAGCGCGAGGGCTTGCAACCCATGCGGGATCAGGGTACAATCCGCTCTGTTCTTCCGACGAAAAGGCCCTGTCAACAGCCAAGGGTCTGTGTATGGAAGATAAGCAGGGAGCAGGATCCCCTATGAAAAAGGAACTCGATCCACGTATGCACTCCGCAGAGCATATCCTGAACCGGACCATGGACAGGCTGTTTCATTGCGGCCGCTCCATTGCCGCCCATATCGAAACAAAGAAGTCCAAGTGTGATTATCTCCTTGACCGGCCTCTCACCGACGAAGAGGTACGGCACATCGAGAGCCGGGTGAATGAGGTTATCAAGGCCGATATGAAGGTCATGGAGGAGTACATCACCAGGGACGAAGCAGGCAAACAATACAACCTTTCGCGCTTGCCGGGGAATGCAGGCGATTCGATACGGATCGTCACAATCGGGGATTATGACGCCTGCCCTTGCATCGGCCCGCACGTCGCGTCAACCGGGGAGATCGGTGAATTCCATATCGCCTCTGTGGGCTTTGAGGATGGCGTGGTGAGGATACGTTTTAAACTCAGGGGTTAATGGCACTAATCGAACACGGCATGGTTTTCTCAGCAAAGAGGATGACATGAGAGGAGGAGCCATACGAACGACCGATGCAGTCACCGTTGACCCTGACGCCCTCAATCATTTCACCTTGTCCCTGATCGCCTTGTCCGCTCTTCGGACCTCTTTAATGAATGCATCTACCCTCTTGAAATCCTTTTGAAACCGGACCGTGCTCCCATCGCGGCCCACCGCGTTGGTGTGGGTGCAGGTATCGGCACCAAAGGGGCGGACCGTCACCAGTGCCTCGAACACGTTTTCAGGCGAGAGGCCCCCGGCGAGTATGACGGGAATATCGCTCCCGCGGACGAATTCCCTCGAAAGGTCCCGATCGGCAGGGCTGCCTGTGATCCCGATAAAACCCTCGACCGGCGCCTGTTCGCGCCAGGTGTCGATCAGGAACAGGTCGCTCCCAGGTTCGAGGGCGCGGGCGATTTCAAGCGTGGGAAAACCTTTCGTCCTACCCGGCCCCGGCACGGGTATCGTGCGGATGATGCCGATATGAGGGAACCTCTCCTTCAGTAGGTGTTGGATCTCTGCAATCGGCTCGAGCTCGACAGGGACGCCCTGATGATCCGTGAGGCTCCCGCACAAATGCAGGTAGTGGGGGCTGTAATAGTCGAGGCAGCGCACTAGGGTCTCCATATCCCCGAAAAGCGGCAGCAAGCTGTTTTTGGCCTCGGTGCCCTCAGATAGGCCGATAACCTCTTTGAGGCCCGGCTGGCGCCACTGATCTTGAGAGAGCAGCACGCTTCCGATGTGGTCCACGCCCAGTTCGATGCATCGCCCTGCTTGCCACGGGTCCTGGATCTCATAGATTTGAACGATCACGGATAGCTTAGCGTGCGTCTATAAGGTGAATAGTGCTGGCCACTATGCGTAGCCCCATCATAGTGGGAATAAGGGCTCAAAATCCAAGTTGGAGCGGTAAAAGCACGATCGTAAAGTTCGTGGCAGGTGGCCTGTACTCTATGATCGTGGTGATCTTGCACAACGAGGCCGTGGTCTTGCAGTCCACACAGTATCCGGTCTGCTCACAGGGAGCTCCCAGATTCTTCCGTTTGCTATTTTGTGGCGCCGCGATATTCTTTATCCGCCACATGGCTTGATCAAGGTCCTTGACGAGTTTATTGGCTCCGATAAACGCTATCACATGACCGGGCCCAAATATCATGGACGCCACTCGATTGCCCGTCATATCGGTGTTTACCAATTGGCCGTCCATAGTGACGGCATTGATACTGGTCAGAAAAAAGTCCGATTGCGGCTGTTTTCTGATCAGCGCGATCATTTCCTCCTTCGTTAACCCGTCTTGCCAGTGATTATAGACGGTATTGCCTCGTCTTTCCAAGAGCGTGTCAATCCCCAATTCACGTGTCGTGACGGATCCCCCAAACCCCACTGAAGAGCCCTCGGGAATGGTGGCCATGATAAACTGGTGTACCGCTTCCCTGTTGCGAAGGATCATCACGGTAAAATCCCGTTTTTCCAAATTGCCCTTCAGTTTTTCAAGCAGCTTCTCATGGTGCCACTCCTTTGTGCTTGTGACCTCATTCATCGGAAACCTCCTGTTTTTAATGCTTTCTCGTTGAGCTCTCTTTGTACCATTTTTCCCTTACTTCTTGATTCGTAACAGTGATTACAGCAATCGTCACCCCTCATGAGCGTTTTTGTTGGTTTCAAAGAAATTCCCGATCCAAACGCTTCTGATTCTCCGAAATCAGCAGTATTTCAGGCTGCTCGGTAAGGTGCTTCTCTTGCTCAGCCCAATTCATAGGTTACTCCTTTCTATGCCAAATGCTGGAGCCAACCAATCCGGCAATGAATGCAGCGATTTTCCGTGTGGTAAACACCTTGTTAGATACTTCTATTCATAAATTCTTTTTTTATGTTTTCTTCCACGCTATTTGCTGGGCAATGAAAGTATATACACCTTGGACATTCATAGCGTTTCATAGTAATAAACAGCACAGTCCATGATAAAAAGTACAAGATGCACAATTGCCATGACTGTAGCAGCCAATAAAGCGGGAAGAAAATAGTGATAGAAAAACCCAAAACAAGCATGAAAATATCTATTTTACGTAACGGATAGGATCTTCTTTTAAAAAACTTAGGGACACCCCACAAGAACATACAGTTAGTTGTTGGAGAATCGTTACAATAGTGCGGGCAGTGTGTGCAAAAGAATCTATATTCAAGAATCAAAAAGTGGCCGGCAAATACGATTATGTAGATAACCACCCATTTCATTGAATAGTGAGCTATGGCAAAACATGCTACGAGCAATGGGATGAGCCCAAATAAACTCCAATACAGGTAATCAGATAGATTATGTCTTTCCTTTAGTGTATCCATTTCTTACCGTACTATAGCCTTTGTTCAAATTTTCGACAACTATTCCTTTGCCGCAGTCGCAAGGCTGTGTGTGGCGTTTATCCTCCCGACAATTTCTCCTTCCCGATTTTTGAAATACCGCTCCTCGAGTTCCTGGGCGCTGCTGTGGTCCTTGATGGAAAAACCGTAGGTGCCCAGGAAATCTTCTATTTCTCCCTCCTCAAGGGCAAACGACCACCCCTCTCCCGCCTTTAATACCGTGCGGACAGTATTCCTCTCTCCATAGTATCTATGTTCTTGGCGTAGTACCCCTGCATAGATATAGTCGAAAACAATCAAGCTGCCTCTCCCTGAAACATTCCGAATATAACCGAACGTGCTTTCGATGGCGGCATGTGATAGATACATGGTCACCCCTTCCAAGAGGAACAGTGATTTCCGGCCCTCCTCAAACCCTGCTTCGGTCAGTTTCTCCGGCAGGCGTTCCCTGTTGAAATTGATCGGTACGTATACCAGATTCTCGGGGATCATGATGTTCTTTTCCTTGAAGGCCTCCAGTTTTTCTTCCTGTGTGATGGGCGCATCAAGCTCAAATATCCTCGTTGATCTGTTGAGATGATCGAATCGTTGGGCCCGGGAGTCGAATCCCGCGCCAAAGATGACTATCTGGCCAAAACCCTTTTCCAGTACATCTTTGAATACAGCGTCTATATAGTTCGTCCTCGCTACCACGTATTCATATATGCCCTTGGGACCGAGAAACCTATGGTATAGGTGACATATCCTCGGAAATCGTAAGATAAGTTTTATAAAACCGGGAACCAGGATATACGCGATTGTATCATCCCCCTTATAACACTCCCTCGTTTCCACATATGAAGCGGCCCTATACATACAGGTAAATTCCGCGGTTCTCGATGTCTTCGTTTCAATTCTTTTTCTCTCCCTTTCCATTGCCTTGTTCCTTTACTTACGTCCTGAAATCTGACATTTTTTCTATACCCGTTCAACGGGCATGATAAGGCAATTGGGACCGCCCATGCCCTTTGCGAACTCGGACAGATCTACGGCATGCACGAGCAACCCTCTCGTTTCAAGTCGCGTAATCACTTCGTGATTCGATCGGTCAACGATTATCTGGTTATTTCCCAAACAGATGATATTCGCCGTTGATCCTCCTTCACACGAGATCTCAATGACCTCAAATCCCTTGAGGCTCTCCTTGGGTATAAAGTCGCTGCAGGAGAGCATTCGGTTCGGCCCTGCAGCCATCAACACCTTATCCAGATGCAATATGGACTCCGGCAGAGATATTGTTCGAACCTCGTAGCCCATGTCCCTCAGAAGCGAGGAGAGCTGCGCCGCTCCCTCATCATTGGTCCTGATGGAGCGCCCCAGGAAGGCAACGGGACCGGCAAGGATGACATCCCCTCCTTCAACGGTTCCCGGCTCTTTTATCTCTCCGGCACAGGGTTCTCCTATCGACTCCAGTGCATCCGACATCCACCGTTCTTCCTCTCTCCTGGTGTCCAATCCGAGCCGCAGCCTGATATAACCGGACGGGGTGCACAGTGCTGTGTCGCGGGTGAACACGGAGTTCGGATGCCGGGCAAGCTCCGGGATATCCATCAGCTCGGTTCCAAAATCCCTGAGTATGGATTTCAGTCCATCATGCTGCCTGATCGCGAAATCGCGGTCCGGGAGCTCAAAAAAGTTGTGCCCTTTGAGATTGCCAACGCGGAAATATTCCTCTTTGGGTGAGCAGACCACCACACGGGTCAGCCTATCGCCTTCATTTCTCAGCATGGATCCTCAGCTCCTTATCCAAGGCTCTATCAACGTTTGGCCTTTTTCTTCCTCCACGGCTTGAACACGGCAATGAATACCGTGACCACGAGGAGCAGGCATTGCAGCCCGCCGAAGATGAGGTTCATCCTTTCGTTATACAAATAGGCCGGGTTATCCAACGCAGAGATTCCCAACCTGCCGGAAATCTCCATCATAGTGGTCTCCCATGGCCCCAGCCAAAATGTTCCGGCAAGAACTGCACTAATCGTTATGATCCATTTGAATACCAGCCACGTATGTTTAAAAAAGCCCCAATTGCTGAAGATAGAATAGATGAGGCCGGTGATCAGGCATCCGCACGCACCGGGGATCACCACCACCGCCATATCCACATGATGGATGCTCCGGTTGATCCCGAACAGGACTCCGCCGTCACTGACCCCGCTTTTCAAGAAATAGAGGAGCAATAAGGCCACGCCTCCTCCCAACCAACAGGCCACTGCAATCAAGTGGAATCCCTTCAACCAGCGCAATCCCCTTGCTCCCAACCTGGGCACAGCATCTCCCCGTATAATTGATCCTGTGTCTTCCATCGGATCGAAAGAGCCCTATCAAGAAAGCAGGGCAATAGTACTATCCGGTGACCTGATTGTATAGAAATTTCCTCCCATAGAGCTGTAATACATAATACTGACAAACTCGTAAAAAGTTCTTCTACTTGTCATTGCGAGGAACGGAGTGACGAAGCAATCTCATAAATTCAAGTAATTACATTGAATGAGATTGCTTCGCTTCGCTCGCAATGACACTAATTTTCGCTTTTTACGAAACCATCAATACTGGTTGGCTATGATGAAACATAGTATTGGATGCACGGCTTTCAGCTTTGAGCTTCTTCCGGCCCCGACCCCAGAACCTAGCTCCCTGTCCCCTGATCCTTTACCCCGTGAAATTTTTACTCCGTTGAACTCAAAGACCGTTCAACCGGGCATGACAGTGACAGCGAAGTTTACCCCGTGAAATGTATTTGTCTTCTATTTAACTTGGGGCGAATTTAACTGGGGCTGCCCCCTGCCCCCTAAACTATGAACTCAAAGCTTTTATATGCAGATTTCAACCTTTGTGCCTTGTGCCTTGTGCCCTGAACCCTTCCCGTCAGGTGAAGTATCATTTCCCTTGCCAATCCCATAGATTTATGGTAAAAATCCCTAAAATTACTTCTAAAATTCCCGCTCTTCTCTCAAACAGCTCAGAGTTCTTATGGGTCTGGTACTGAAACTATACTCGCTGAAATCGCCAAGAGACCTCGAGGCTTAATGATGATCACGAAGTACCTGGCTGACCTAGTCCATAAGCTTGAGGAAAATAATCCATGATATATGGGCAATATAGAGAAAATTCTCTATCTATATACACTGATAAGTGAGAGCGTTCGCTATCGCTCACTTGGCCCACGGCCATCTCATTTATCGTCGGCTGTTGAAACTACGGCTCTTCACACGACATTCGGCAGACAGGGAAGGATGAAGATCAAACGCCGAGATCGTCCAAGGGACTCGGCACCCCTTGTCCGCCCTGCTGAAGGATGTGGGTGTAAATCATGGTCGTGGCCAGATCGCTGTGTCCGAGCAGTTGCTGAATGGTGCGGATGTCGGTGCCGCGTTGGAGCAAGTGGGTGGCGAAGGAATGGCGAAAGGTATGTGCGCTGATGTGCTTCGTGAGCCCGGCACGGCGAACGGCCACTTTGATGGCCTTGTTGATGACGCTTGGATCAACGTGATGGCGGCGGGTCACACCAGAACGAGGGTCTACGGACAGATCCCGGGCGGGGAACACATACTGCCAGCCCCATTCCTTGGCGGCGGCGGGATACTTTCGAGCCAGAGCATGAGGCAGGTATACCTCGCCATGCCCCTGAGCCAGATCCTGCTGATGCAGCGTCTTGACCCCGGCCAGGTGGTTCTGGAGCAAAGGGGTCAGGGTGGCGGGAAAGGTGGTGAACCGGTCTTTGTCGCCCTTGCCGGAACGGACGGTGAGTTGCTTCATCTGAAAATCTACCTCCTTGACCCTGAGCCGGACTGCTTCCATGATGCGCAGCCCGCTGCCGTAGAGGAGCTTGGCGACCACTTGGGCGGTCCCGTCCATGAGCGAGATAACGGCGGCGACTTCTTCGCGTGTCATGACAACGGGGACGTTAGTCTTCTTG
>Ga0307434_1001990_pt1 | contig 10180 bp, 11 predicted proteins | sample SalMarWE160220MG_FD_202156 | JGI IMG/M metagenome (GOLD analysis project Ga0307434, IMG submission 202156) | Salt marsh sediment microbial communities from the Plum Island Ecosystem LTER, Massachusetts, United States - WE1603-220 | ecosystem: Environmental > Aquatic > Marine > Intertidal zone >...
GAAGCAGAGTTGTAACCGGAACTCTGGATCCAACCCTTGCAATGGCATAGACTACAAGCACGGTTATTAGGGCACCAACAAAAGCCATGATTTGAAGTGTGTTTACGCCCAGAAGTGAAACACCTATGCCGAGAACCATCACCAATGCTGCTCCTAGTGCTGCACCTGTCGAGGCTCCGATAACGTAGGGGTCAGCCATCGGATTCCTGAAGATTCCCTGATACGTAGTTCCTGCTGTTGCCAGAGCCGCGCCAACTAGAGCTCCGCATATTACTCGTGGAAGTCTGATCTGCGTTATTATTACTTCAGCTGTTTGTGTGATGGTTGAAGCGTCTACCAGATTTTCTAAAATGGGAACTTGTTTTGCCAGTATAATAAGTATGTCTCTGAAGGGAATTGGCGCGTAGCCTAGGTTAAGTGACAAAACAAAAACGATTCCAAACGCAATTAAGAGTATGAGCAGGTATAGCTTCCAGTGAGAAACACGTCTTAAATGAGCAGTTTCAACGTCTGTTTTCATCCAGATTCACAGATTATTTTAGATTATAAAAAAGGGGGGTTATTTTAGGGTTGTCCAAAGATTTCTGGATGAACCATCTTCGCAAGAGTTTCTAGTGCGTCGACAATTCTTGGACCGGACCTAGAGATTATATCCGCGTTGATCTCGTAGAGTGCCCCATTCTGAACTGCAGTTATTGTGTCCCATCCAGGACGGCTCTCCACAGCTTCCATGGTTTCGTAGAAGTTCGCTCTTCCCATATACATATCAGGGAAAAACATTACGTCAGGATTCTTTTCAATAATTGCTTCCGAGCTTACAATTGGCCAACTTGTAGTTGCATCATGGAAGATGTTTTCTCCACCTGCTAAGGTTATCATCTCATCAATGAATGTGGTTGGACCTACACTCATGAGGGGGTCGTTCCAAACTTCATGGTATACTTTTGGAGTAGTAGTTGCATCCGCTGCTTGATTCACTACAGCATCTATTCTTGCCCTCATTTCGGTAACGAGGGCGATAGATTCAGTGTTTTTGTAAGTTGCTCTTCCAACCAAGAGGACATCCTGAAGAACATCATCAACGGTTTGACCTTCTACCACTAAGACAGCGTATCCCAAGTTCTTTAGCGACGCGGCAGCTTCTAGACTCCCAGAGCTTGCAAGAACCAAGTCAGGCTCCAACGCTACAATCGGCTCTATGGATGGTTGCCAATAGCTGCCTATGCTGGTCATGTTACCTGCTTCAATCCACGCGGTGAAATTGTAAGGATAATTGCAATAATCTGTTACTCCCACAACACTGTCGCCAGCCCCAACAGCAAACAAGATTTCTGTGTTGCTTGGTGCCAACGACACAATTCTTTCTGGAGCAGAAGTTAAGGTAACTACATTACCCACATCATCAACTAGTGTAACTTTCTGGTATTCAGCAATTTGTCCCTGTTGTTCTTGGATGGTTTCCTGATATTCCGCAATCTGCTCTTGTTGCTCACTAAGTTGTTGTTCTAAGGCGCTCATGTTGCTGTTATAGATGCCCATTTGGGTTTCTAAGTTGGTAATGGAGCTTTGATAGACGCTGAGCTCATCAAGTATAGTTTCAAGCTGCTCTTCAATAGTGCCGATGGAACTATCAAGTTGGCTATTGGTTGGTCCTCCTTGTAGATCACTGACAGAACCGTTTAAGTCACTGATTTGTCCCTCGAAAACGATGAAGCCGTAAGTTGCAACAACTAATGCTGCAACTGCGATGATTGCCACGATATATGTGATTGGTTTATCCATTTGTTCAACACCTTTAGGATGGATTATCCATCCTGACGGATATATAAAAGTATCGGCAAAACCCACAATAACCCAGCCCAGAAATACTTCACAGCTAAAAAATAAACAAAAAATCTACACAATTGACACAATAACGTAAGCCATGCCTTTAGCGGTCTTCTTCTCCAACGACTCTACCTTAAACGGTTTCGCGAATAATGGGCATTCAAGAGTCAGCGTATGAAACTCCCCGTTTTCGCCCAGAGGGTCAACGCTTCCAATCTTTGACAGAAACTCGGCGCTCGTCTCTTTGCTGATGATGTACCCCAGCCACTCTTCGCCCAAGTATTTCAGGTTTACACCCGTAATCAAAGCCCTGAATCCTAAACTGAAGATTTCATCGAAAACCTCTGATGTGTCTCTCCTGTAGAGGGGCTCAAGCAACTCCAAACCAACCTTGCTGCAGACATCTTTAAGACCGACTACATGCGCCTCAACAAGAATGTCACCGGCAACCAAAGCATCAACTTCAAGGCTTTTGAGTGCCTCAACGAATGCTCCTTCCTTCTTGAAATCAACTATGGTCAGATGTTTTCCCATGGTTTTCGCTAATATCTTCAGAGCCTCCATGTTTTCGGCGTGAGGAGAGGGCCAAGGAAGACTGGGAATCAAAGTTAACAGATGATCAACCGTGACCCCTCTTTTTTCGACAAGATGTAAAGCATAGAGGGAATCTTTGCCACCAGAAAAAAGACCGACAGCCTTCATAAACAAAACATCCTCCGTAGACCCCTCCAATCAACGCTGCAGAGCTATTTAAGAACTTTGATGAATAATCTTCTCCAGCATCTCTAGCGCCTCCACGAGCCTAGGTCCGGGTCGGGAAATAAAGTCTCTGGGAATCTCATAGAGTTTGCCGTTTCTAACCGCGTTTATGTTCATCCATCCTGGGCGTTTCTTCACGTCCTCGAAGCTTCCCCAAAATCTTGGAACATCGGAAATAACGGGAAACACGATTATGTCGGGGTTCCGCTGAATAATGTCTTCTGAGTCTATTATAGGCCACTCTGAAACTGCTTCGCCGAAAATGTTTGCTCCACCAGCCAAGTTGATCAGGTCACCAATCCATGTTCCTGAACTCACGCTTATGTAAGGGTCGTTCCAGACCTCAAAGTATACTTTTGGTCTATGAGATGCAGCCTTAGACTTTTCAGCTACAGTTTCTATTCTCTGTCTCAGTTTTTCCACAAGGCTGGTTGCTTCGGCAACATTTCCGATTACTCTCCCCACTAGCAGGATGTTGTCAAGGACTTCATTCATGCTACGGGGATCCAAAGGCAAAACATTTAGACCTAAACTCCTGAGTTGAGCGGCTACTTGTGCAGTTGTTTCATACTCAGGTTTGCAATTCACTTTGCGCTTTTTTGGCTTCACTGTACATCTGGCTGTGGAGATCAGAACAAGATCAGGCTTCAATGCCATAATGGTCCCTATTGATGATTCCCAGTAACCGCCTATCCTTGTTAGTTCTCCTGCCTTAATCCGCGCCTTGAGTTCAGGAGGATAATCGCAGTGTTCTGTTACTCCCACAACGCTGTCGCCTGCCCCAATCGCAAACAAAATTTCCGTGCTGCTGGGGGAGAGGGACACTATCCTTTCAGGATGAACCGTTAAATCTGTAACAAGTCGGTGATCATCTGTCATCTCTGATGCCTTTCCATGGTGCTGAGTTCCTAGAAGCTAGAATCAATCGGTGACTTTAGAACCTTTTTCTTAACCAATTCAGTTGAACTCTTTTGACTCTGTGATCGTGTTGAATGTGTTGTTCTTTTGGATTGTTTGTCTGCTACTTTACTGTCACGGATTTAGCCAAGTTTCGTGGCTTATCTGGGTCGCATTCTTTCTCGAGTGCCATGTAGTAGGCGAAGAGCTGCAACGGAACAACAAAAGGTATCGGAGACAAGATTTCAGGCAGCTCTGTTTCTATCTCTATGTAATCGTCAGCCAACTTTTTTATCTCCTCATCCCCCTTCTCAACTATTACAATTATGGAGGCGCCTCGAGCCTTCATCTCCATAATGTTTCCGATGATGCTTTTATGCGTGGAATCCTTGGGGCAAATGAAAACCACAGGAAATCCATTCTCGATCAAACTGATGGGACCATGCTTACTTTCTCCCGCAGGATAAGCTAACGAAGGAATGTATGAAATCTCCATCAGTTTCAGCTTACCCTCAAGGGCGACAGCCGAGCTTATTCCCCTTCCCAAAAAGAAGAAAACCGGTTTGCCACCATACTTCTTCGCCAACTGTTTAATCTTTTCCTCTTTACCGTGAATAGTGCGCTCAACGATGTCTGGCAGCTGCTCAAGCTTCTCTTCAATGTCCTCAATCTCCACATGAGAAATCTTTCCTCTCTTCTTGGCAAGCCTTACGGCGAGCTGGGAGAGCACAGAGAGCTGAGAGGTGAAGGTTTTCGTAGCTGCGACCCCGATCTCTGGACCCGACTGCTGACATATGTAGACCCGAGCAACCCGTGTCAGGGTGGAGCCGACAACGTTTGTGAGTCCCAGCACCGTAGCTGCGCGTAGCCTAGCGCTTTCAACTGCGTCTAACGTGTCGGCGGTTTCTCCGGACTGGCTGACGACCAGAAGGGTGCTGTCGATGCTCACTGATTTGCCGTGTTGTTCAACGAACTCTGAGGCTATGACGGGGTAAGTTGCCAAGAAGGACAGCTTAGAGAACAGGTAGGACGCTGCCAAGCAGGCATGGTAAGAAGTTCCGCATGCAACCAAGAAAACTTCTCTTGCCCGATCTAAGAATGCGGTCATCAATTCCAAGTATTTGTCCTGTAGTCTGAGAGTGTTTCTTAAGCATAGAGGCTGCTCATGAATCTCCTTCAGCATGAAATGTGGGTAACCCTGCTTTTCAGCCATCTCTGGAGCCCAGTCTATAATCTCAGGCTCTCTGGAGACCACTTCCCAATCAGCGATGTTCCGGATTTCGTATCCCTTATCACTTAAAACCACAAGCTCTCCATCTTGAACGACAACAGACTTGTTTGTGTGTGAAAGAAAAGCGGGAATGTCAGATGCAACGTAAATGCCATCTTCGGCTGCACCAAGAACGAGCGGGCTTTCCTTTCGGGCACAAACAATCTTGTCAGGTTCTTTAGTAGAGATGACAGCAAGAGCGTAAGAGCCGTCTAACAGTTTCACAGTTTCGCGAACAGCATCAACAAGAGACAAGCCTTCATTCATCTTTTGTTCAATAAGGTGTGGGATGACCTCGGTGTCAGTTTTTGACCTAAAAGCATGCCCAGCTTCTTGAAGTTCAGTTTTGAGTTCCCCAAAATTTTCGATAATTCCGTTGTGAACAACAGCAATTTGATTGTTACAGTCGGTATGCGGGTGGGCGTTAACTTGGTAGGGTGCACCATGTGTAGCCCATCGCGTGTGACCTATCCCCAGTCTGCCGGGAAGAGCGTCTAGATTGTGCATGGCGTGAACGTCATCAATTTTTCCGCAATCCTTCTTTATACACAGTTGGTTCTCTTGGAGTGTTGCGATTCCGACAGAATCGTAGCCCCGATACTCAAGCTTCTTTAAGCCTTTATGAATGGCTGGAGCAGCCTCACCCGTACGTAAGATACATCCAAATATTCCACACATAACTCATTCCTCAAATTTCTTAGATTAAATTTCTTAGATTGTATATTAGCGAAGTAGACCGTAATCCATCGTGTATGTTCTATTTAAAGCGGAAGCATGTATAAACATTTTTAGGAAACGTGTTTTAGAATTAAAAAAGAAACATTAATGGTTTCCAAGAGATGATTAGCGACTTAAAGATTAACCGATAAAAATTTGATCATACCTGTTTTTATCTCACCTCCAAAGACGAAAGCTTTTCATGTATTTTACCACAAAAAATATGAGGTCAGAAACTCAAGAAGAGGACGGAGAGCAGGTTGGTTCTTACAGACTTCCTTTACCCCGGAGAAACAATAGTGTTCCAGAGCAACAAAATTGAAAGCCTTAACGACCACTTTTTCTTTTACATAACTGATCAGCGAATACTACTGTATAGACGACGGGGAGTTTTGTTCAAAAATGACAGAGTCATCTCGGAGAGAATCGAGGACATTCGATCAATGCGATATGACGAAACAGGTATATTACGAAAGAGGGGCATTTTGCGCATCGAAACTTTAAGCAAAAAGATGGATTCTATAGTGGGGAAAGTGGCGGATATAAAAGCCATATGGCAAGAAATGCAGAAATACATCAGAAAAGACCAACTGACGTAGCGGAGACTGAACAATCACCTTCTCTAGACAGGCGCATCAAAATAGCGGATAGAGATTAGTCCCTTGTGAACCCAAGGAATATGCCGACGATAAGGCAGACTATGAAGGGAATGTGCGCCAAGAGGGGAGTGAACACATTTAGCGCCGGATTAACGGCGTTAACGAAACTTGACGCTATTTCGGCTAGTCCACCGTAATCTACGTTGATCACATTTGTGTAAGCCAAAAATATCAGAGAAAAAACAATCACTCCGATAATCAAGGCAATTTTAACGAATTTCCGTATGGCGTAACCTATCAAAAATCCGCCGATTCCACCTATGCAGACCTGAAAGATGATAGAAGTGAATGACTCGCTAATTATCAATTTAGTATACCATTTTTCTTTACGTGCTATGAAGCTAATAAAATTAACCACTAACGGAGAAATTTGGAGTTTTTTGGATGATAAATACGTGAATTTAGAATACATTTATTATCTACTTAACATAAAAACAAAACTAAATTTAGTCATCTGTAGTTTATTCTTTTAACATTAAAGTTTAGATGAAAGCCAGTTTAGGTGATGTGGCTGAAACTCAAGGATGTAATAATCGATGACGTAATTAGTGTGGACAAAGTCAACCTTAAAGAAAACCACTATTTTAGCCGCACAAAATGAGCGCGAACACAAAATCCAAGAACATGAGACGTTACAGTAATTAACCATTAAAAAAATATTTATAAAATACTTAGCCATACTCCCACGTATGAAGAAGAATCTGTTGCTCAGCGGTGAAAGAGGACAGTTCATGGCTAAGGACATAGCTGTTTTCGAAGACCCGGAGATACTGAAATCTGTCTTGAACAAACTCAGCTGGAAAATTCTCCAACTCCTGAGCAGAAAAGAGATGTACCCCATGGAGGTCGCCAAGAAACTAGGAGTGCATGAGCAGAAGGTGTATTACCACATCAGAAAACTGGCGAAGGCTGGCGCAATAAAAGTTGTTAGAGAAGAAGAAAAGAAGGGAGCCACTGCAAAATATTACAAAGCCACGTTTCCAGCCATGGGGGTGGAACTTCCTTTTGGTTACCAAAAGATCGACAGATTCCCAGTCACCAACATAGATGAGAAAATGAAACCGTTCCTAAGCCCCCTCATCAAAGACTGCGTCTTCGACGGAAAAATCGTTGTGGGAAGCCCCGACCCTCATGGTCCATTCAAAGCAAAAGCCAGAGACGGACACTACGCCGCATATCTAACCTTCTTTCTGGGTCAATTCGTGGATTTACCGGATGATTTTCCGATAAAACTGGATGTTGACGTGAAGGCTGAGAAAGAGGAAAGCAACAACCTAATCTTGGTGGGTGGACCTGGAACCAACCTGATTACCCAAGAGATAAATGAATTTTTGCCCATCCGCTTTAACATGATGCCCTCTGAACATGGCTTCCTTTTGGGAGGGCTGGTCTCCGAAAAAAGCAAAAAGGTCTACACCGCCGACAACACAGGGTTAATAGCAAAAATACCTAACCCATGGAACAGCAAACAGAGCGTAATCGTTCTCGCGGGCAACAAGGCGGTTGGAACTAAAGCCTGTGCGTTGGCTCTCACCAAATTCTGGAAGAAGACTTTGAAGAACTTTGGCGACGAAGAAAAATTTGCTGCTGTGATTCAGGGATTCGATCTCGACGGCGATGGAAAGGTTGACTCCATAGAAGTCCTCGAATAAACTCTTCGTGAATATGCAAACTCCCTTTTTAGTTTGGAGGCTAAAGAAATATCTTAAGGATACACTAGTTCTGTAGCATGAACGCTGTAACTGTTGTATTTTCTGCACGTGGACATGAGAATGTACTGGCAACCCACAAAACAACATTCGAAGTTACAAAGGAGGCAACTCTTACGAAGCGGGGCGACTGCATATTGGCTGTGGAATCAACTGCAGCTGCAGCGGATTTGCCGCCCGAATTCAAGGAAGCCGCAAGAAAAGAGGGTGCACGAATAACAGTAACGATCGAAGCAGGCGAACATAAGGAGACGGTGAAGGCAAAAGGAAGCCCCAAACTAACTTTTACTCATCCTACCGATCTAGTGGTAAGAAAAAGCGGTTACGTGTGTGGTCGAACATTGGCGATAAGAGCAGACAAGGCTGCCAGCGATTTTTCAAGAAAGCTTGTTGAAAAACTGAAAGACCCCAATCAAGAAGCAAAAGTCACGTTGGCTGTGACAGGTTATTGAATTTCTGCGTCCACAACCACTTGCCAAGTGTAAGGGGCAACTTCTCGCACTGTCTTCGCTAACAGAAAGTTCTTTACTTGTCGGTTGTTTTGGCTCACGGCTTCGGTTAACCGAACTTTTGCTGTTTCCAGCGGGTTCGAAGCCTTCACGAAACCGTAATAATACATAATACCGCCATTCGGCTTGAGGACTTCGCAGGCTACATCCACAAACTCTAATGCCGTTTCTGGCAGGTTCATAATCACGCGGTCTGCTTTTCCAGATAGTTGTTCTCTTACTACTTGGCGGGCGTCGCCAAGAAGTGGCACAACCTGTTTTTCTGCACGGTTCGCGGCAATGTTCCTTTTCAGCAGGGCTATGGCATCCGGGTTCACGTCAACTGCGTGGACGCGCACATTTTTGTGTTTTTTTGCGATTGGGATGGCGAATGGCCCAACTCCGGCGAATAGGTCAACAACTGTTTCTCCATCTTTTACCTGTGAAGCAACCCTGTTGTGTTCAGTGGAGAGTCGGGGAGAGAAATAGGCTTTGGCAACATCCACATAATACACGCAACCATACTCTCTGTAGACGGTGACAGTTTTCTCTGCGCCGGCTATGACTTCGAAGTCTCTTGTGCGGTAAACTCCTTCAACAGCTCCGGACTTGGCTAGAACTGTGTTGGTCTGCTTGTGCGCCTTCAGTATCGCTTCGCCAACCTCCTTTTTGTAGGTTGAGAGTTCTGGGGGTACCTCAACTATAGCGATGTCGCCTACAAAATCGATGGCTCTGGGAACGCTTGCTAAGAGGTTAGAGGGCAGTTTGTATGCGAGAAAATTAAGGGGTGTAAAATGGCGTTTTTTTCGCTCAGGAAAGTTGTGGGCTGAGATTTCGAATTCGGGTAGGTTATTCTCAAATTTCTTAAGAAGGGCGGGAGGCGGTTTATTGGTTAAGGGTATGCATAGACAGTCTTCTATTTGCTGAATCTTTAGTTCGCGGTTAAAAATTTTAAGCTCCCCGATTAGGCGGATGGCTTGTTCTCCCAAGTTTTTTGGGACCTTTAAGCAGGTTGCTTCTGGCACTGTTGCTCACAGAGTAATAGGTGAAATAGCACTTAAATTCGTAGAGTCGCCATAAACGATGATTTGTTGCCTGTAAAGATGGAGTACATTTTTCACCACAAAATTTGTGGCGGCGAAAATTTTAACTAGCCTAAAAGCTATAGTATTCCACGTAAATTAGTTCTTTTTTTGGGGGGAGGTGAAAACTTTTGAAGTGTGGGCTTTGTGGAAAAGAAGTCAAAGAACAGCCAAAAATAACAGCTGATGGAAAATGCTCTGTTTGTGGTGCAAAACTAAAACCAGCTTAAATCTGCTAATGAGGCATTAGGTGTGAAAACTTCAATTCCCATCTTTTTTAAAAAGGTGGGGTTCAAATTGGAAACACAGAATTGCCAACTAGACTAACTATAGGATGCCATAAAATTTTCTCCAAAAATTATAAAAGAACAAAAAGTAGATATAGTGTTTTATGAATTTTAGAGAAAGACAAGAGATTATAGCTAACTCGCCGATTTCTTTCGCGTATCTTAAGCGCTTCAATGCAGCTGCTGGTTTTTTGCATCTTATCCAAGGATTATTGATGCTGGTATTAGGAACACAACTTGAGTGGGAACGCAGCATTTACACCTTCTACCCAAAATTCACAATAATTGAAGGCCCACCATTCCAAATAAACATAACTCCAGACCCACAGATCTTGTTCACAGTAGGATACTTAGGAATTATTGTGGCATCATTCCCCCTAATTTCTGCAATAGCTCACTTCACTATCGCATCCGTTAAGAATAAACAATATAACGAGAACCTGAAGAAAGGCATGAATCCATACCGATGATACGAATACGCATTC
>Ga0307434_1001992_pt1 | contig 10177 bp, 15 predicted proteins | sample SalMarWE160220MG_FD_202156 | JGI IMG/M metagenome (GOLD analysis project Ga0307434, IMG submission 202156) | Salt marsh sediment microbial communities from the Plum Island Ecosystem LTER, Massachusetts, United States - WE1603-220 | ecosystem: Environmental > Aquatic > Marine > Intertidal zone >...
CTTCATCTTCCTTGCAGAAGCATTTGAAAAGCATAATAAATTATGGAGACCGAAATTGATACTGCCAGATAATTTAGGATTTCAAATATAATGTATGCCTTAAAAATAAAAGATAAAGACGGAAATTATATAAATGAGATAACTAACTGGTCCACTTTTAGTTATTTTTTTGAGCTAAACCGTCCGGGGGCTGCTAACATAAATTTAAACGTTGATACTTCAGGGAAATTTACCTCAGAGAATTTAGCAGCAGGCAGGTCATATCTTGATATATATAGAAATGGCAGTCTGGTATGGTCTGGCATTATGTTAAACCCGGGTGGAACACTGGGCAAAGATACTGGCACAGTTACATTGAAATTTATGGGTTACCTATGGCTACTTAATAAAATGCATGTATCGGCTTCTATTAAAGAATTTAGTGATACAGAACAGGGCTCAATTCTTTGGACATTACTTAACGATTACCAGAGCTTACCTAACGGGGATTTTGGAATTACTGAAGGAAACGTAACTACAGGAGTAACGAGGGATAGAACATATCAGCCCTTTAAGAATTTGTACCAGGCTTTTATGGAAATGACAGAAGTTGTAAATGGCTGTGATATAGAGATAACTCCATCAAAGGTCTTTAATGCATACCTTAAAAAAGGTAAGAGGTTAAAACACATTTTTGAGTATGGTAGGAACATTGAAGAATTGGATTTTAGTTTTGATATATACGATTTTGCAAACTGTGTCTATGCTTTAGGCAGCGGGGAAGGGGAAGACCTGCTTTACAGTGTTGCCCATAATACACAATCGCAGGAGCTCTACGGCATGCTCCAGGAAGTAAAGGTATTTTCGGATGTAGTATTAGTTAATACCTTAACAGAGCATGCAAAACAGGCAATATCTGAATTTGGACAGCAGACAGCTATTTTTTCGGCTCTTATGAAAAGCGGAAACGACCCGTCGCTTTTTGGGTATTCTGTAGGGGATGAGGTAAGAGTAAAAGCAAATAAAGGAATTATAAATATAAATACTTATAAAAGAATTAAAAAGATAGATATCTCTGTAGACAATGTAGGGCATGAAAGGGCAAGGGTGGATTTCCAGTGAGTTATACAAAATATAGCCCCGAAGATATCGAAAAATTAAAACAACGCCTTGCAAAACTTGAGCAGGATATAAAGCAGGTTAAGCTTGAAAGTAAGGCTCATCACACTGCGATAAAGGATGGGACGCTTAGATGTATTGATACATCAGATATTAATAGAGTAAAAATCGGCAAACTTGACACCGGAGTATACGGATTAATAGTAAATGATGAAGAAGAAAATAGAGTTTTGGAAGTATCAGATTATCAGATAAGAGGGATTACGACAATTATAGTATCTGCTACAGAACCAGAAGACCCTGCCGATAAGGACGTATGGATTGATATATAATGAGCGGAGTTGGAACACTAAAATATTATGATGCTGAAGAAGAAATATTTAAAAGGGCAAAGTCTGCAAGGTACTGGGACGCTCTAAACAGCAAATGGGAGCATGTCCGGGGTGACGGGTCGGTTACAAAAGGCGGTTTTAAGTACTATGATGTTTCGGACTCAAAATGGTGGACTGTTGAAGTAAGACAGCCAATGCCTTTGAATCAGCCAAGTTTTTATCATACCGCTATTTTATGGCACTTTGATGAGATGACTGGGGATATTGTAGAAGATTATAGTGGACATGACAATGATTTGCGCTTGAATAGATATGCACAACAACCGCAATGGGTAGAGGGCTATTTTTACGGGGCTCTGCATTTTACAAATGACAGGCTCTTTGCAGATGGCGGAGATTATCATAATTATAGAGATGATCAAAATTGGCAGATTGACGTAATTTTTAAACTACTCGGCTCGGCTCCCGGGGAGAATAAAGTTTTCTTGAGTGATTACTGTTATTCCGATTCTACCCAGCTCTGGGTTGGAACCCAGGGCGGTACGGGAAGGCTGGCAATGACTGTAAGAGATAAATCCGGTAATACAGATTTTCTTACAGGGGTAACTAACGTATATGATAACGAGTGGCATAAAGCTTCTTTTTGTCGGGAAAATGGGGTTATTAGCATACATTTAGATGGTAATCAACAGAACTCTAAAAATGATAATAATAGCGCCGGTTATACTGTACAGGGCTGGCAGGTCGGCTGGACATCACTGGGCGTGTTTCCGCAATATTCTCTTAATAACTGCTACATTGATGAGATAAGGGTAATGGAGGGAATTTTAGTAACGGAGCTTTAGCTATGTTTTATAAAGTTATATTTTTTGTAATTTTAGCAGTGGTAATTTTGATTATTGTAATTTGTGAGAGATGGAAATTATAGTTTAGAGAGGAGAGGTTAATGGGTGAGAGCAAAACAAATAAAATACTGGTCGCAATTACAGAGCTTAAAAAAGATACTGAATATTTAAGGGAGCGTATAGACAAAATAAACGGCTCCCTTAGTGATTATCCTGCCCAGAAAGAAAAAATAAAAAACAATGAAAATGACCTTGAAGAAATTAAACCTCTTGTCTCAAATTTGAGAATTAAAATTTACGGAATTGCGACCGCTATAGGGATTGCGTCAGGTTTTATAGGTACGCTAATCGGAAAGTTTTGGGGGTAGTATGTTTAAAAATTTCACAGTTTTTCAATGCCATACTCCAATAGGAGTAGGGAGCCAATATTTTGGCGGAATAATTTATAGGTTTAGAGGCGATTATCCGGAAACTGGTATAAAAGATTATCTCTTAAATACTTCTGCCTTTGACAAAATTTATACTGTGCCCTTTACCTTCAAACAGGCGATAGCACAGGCGAAACAGTACAGCATGGATTTAATTGTAAACCTAAACGAGGTAATAAGGGAAGATATACCTTTAGTATGTCCAGACCATTTCGGTAAGGTAGCTGGAATAATAGCTGATATCCTGCAAGAGAATGGATTTACAATAGATACTGCTGCCATAACGGTTATAAATGAACCTGCTGAAAGATGGCACTTGAATGAAACCGAATATCTTGCTTATGTTAATAATGCCGATAGATATGTTAATGGCAGATTTAAACTTATAATCATAAATGAAGAATACCATAGATTTAATGAAGCCCTTATAATTCCTAAACTTAAAAATAAATCCCGTTTTGTCTGGGGAGTGCACCACTTATCAAGTCTTGATAACTTAATGAAAAATGTCTGGTACGCAAAAACCCAGGCTAATGAATTTGGGGTGCCCATTATCTGCAATGAAGGTGGAAGCTGGTTTAAAGATTATCAGAGCCAAGAAGGACACGAAATTAACGTACAGCTTATGAAACTGTGCGAAGGAAACAATTATTTAGGCTTTTCCCTTTGCCTGCCGGAAATAAATCAGGAAGGCAGGAAAATATTTAAACTGGGCTACAGAATTTGGAATAACGATTATACAAAAATAATATCTCAAACTAACTGGAGTAGTTTTGAAAGTGAGATAAAGAAATATAAAAAGGAAGGTGGGGAAGTGCCGGAAGATAGATTATTAAAATTAGTGCCCGGATATATGCGGGGAGAAGACGTCTTAGAAGTCCAGAATAAACTGGTTGAGCTGGGATTTGATATAACAGCAGACAGCGTTTATGGACCGATGACAGAAGTATCTATTAGGAAATATCAGAGTTTGGTCGGAATAGGAGCTGATGGGATAGTAGGAAAAGTTACAAAAGCAAAACTTGATGAGGCTACAATTGATAATTTCTATCCCGAAGTTTTTAAAAATATCTATGAGAAAAAAGATTATAGCATTGAGCAGATAGATTATTACCTTGATAGTTTTGCTCACCCTGATTTAAAAGGACACGGGAAATATTTTAAGCAGGCTGAAGAAGAAACTGGAATACCTGCCGAGTGGCTAATTGCAAACGGTGCGCAGGAAAGCTCTTATAAGGGCGGTGGGATAGGAAGCTCACCAATAGCACAGAAATATTGCAACTTATTCGGCTGGGGAGTTCCTGACTCCGGACTTACTGAAGAAGGAAAATTTGGTAGTTTTGCAGAGTGTATTTTGTATGTTGCAAAAAGAATAAAAGAATTATTCCTTGACCCCGATAACTGGAGGTATGCAGGAGACAGCATTTTTGGGATAGAAAAGTATTATTCTACTGCACCGTACAACGCAATAATGAAAGCTAAATACTACCGAGAAATTTGCGAGTTTATAGATAGTGGAATAAAAAATAAAGTACCTGAATATATAGAAGACCTTATACCATTATTAAGCGAATACTTTATAAGAAGGGATTGAGACAACTGAATAAGAGAAAAAGGGAAAGGAAAATAAATTCACTCCGACAGCAGATAAAAAGATATAAAGAGTACATAAGAGAAGAAAATCCTGTAATGAAAAGAACTATAGAAGCATATAAAAAAGAGCTTGTAATTTTAGAATCTCAACTAAGAAAATTGGAGAGTAGGGAGGTGAAAAATGTTAATAATATTTAAAACTCTTATAACTGGTTTTATCGTAATTTTGATATTGATGCTTTTGGATTTTATTCTTGCAGTTGCGATAAAGCTAAGGACTGGCCAGTTTGAATGGAAGAAATTCTTGGATTTTATGAAATCTGGGCTTCTTCCATATATTTTAATCTGGTTCACTGTCGCGGCAATAAATATTGGCGTCCCGTATCTGGTAGAATACCTGGGTTATGATATCGGACTTGAAACTATTATACCCTTGACATCAATAACAGGTTCGGTTTGGTTGGCTCTGGTTGCTAAAGCATTGGCGTCAATAGGCGATAAGTTCAAAGAGATTGGAATTGAAATAAATAAACCACAGTAGGCTATACCTACCTTGAGGGCAGCGGTATTTTCATTATGTTTAATGGATCTATTGCTGCCCTTTTTTTATTTACACTATCTGACAATCATTACAGTAATTGTCAGTTAGTTCCAATATATTATTACTCTATCTTTATAATTTCTACAACCCTGGTATTCTGCTGTCTTTATTTCTATTTTCCTTATAAAAATATCAATTAAATTTCTTTTAGCTTCATAGTCAATCTTATCAATATTATCTATATCAAAATTATTTATAAAATCATATATTTCACTTTGCAGGTTGATATCATCTTTTTGTATTTTCATTCTTAGAATCTGCCCTCTTTCAAATTTAAGTTCATTGTTCCTTTTTCTGTATGTTTCAATGTCGATTATTTTTGCAAGGTAACTGTCAAGTAATCTTGACATTTTACTGTCAATTTCAGCGAGTTCTTTTTCGGTATTATTGCTTTCCATCTTGGAGCTTTCCAAAAATTTATTAGGACTATCTTTAAAACTCACCTTAAATTTCTTTATTTTCCTTTTAATCTCATCCATTATGAAATCATCAATTCTCGCAGTTATTTTATTATTGCAAGCTTTATAAACTATTCCGTAACAGAAATAACCACCTCTGTATCTACGTAGTTTTTTCCTTACCATTTTTGAACCATAATCAATATTACCTTTCATACCACGTCCACATACTCCGCATTTGATATAACCGGTAAGCAGAAATTTTGACGGCCTTGTAGGATTTACCCTTCTTGATATCCTAATTTTCTTATTCACCTTATCAAATATTTTTTTGTCTATTATGGGTTTATGTTTGCCTTTTACAACTTTGTCGCTTGTTCTTATTTTACCTGTATAGATTGGATTCTGGAGTAGCCTCGTAACGGTTCTTATGCAGTAGATACTTCCACGCGGGGTTTTTATTCCGGCCTTGTAGAGATATTTTAACAGTCCCGATATCGTCATTCCTTCAGAAAAAAGATTAAAAATAAGTTTTACGTTTTTTGAATGTATCGGATCCACTATTAATTTTTTATCTTTCCTTATATATCCAATTACATCTCCGCCTTCGTACTCTCCGTTTTCAAGTTTATGAAGTTTCCCCCGTGATACGCGCCTGCCTATCATTTTTCTTTCTAATTTCGCAAAAACATTCATCATGTCAGAAAGGGCGTCTTTTGTTATATCAGTCTGGTCAATTATTCCTTCTTTTTCAGTTACGATAGATGTTTTAGATTTTGAGAGGGCATTTTTTATAATCCAGAAATCGTTTGAACGGGATATCCTATCCTGGTCCGTAGCAATCAGGTAATCAGGTTTAAGCTTCGGCAGGTCTTCAAGAAGCTGTAGCATTGCAGGTCTTTTTTCAATGGTAGCTCCTGATATGGCCTCGTCTTCATATACCTGGATTATTTTAATATCGTATTTTTCAGCAAGTTTTTTAGTTATAGCCCGCTGGGTTTCTAAAGTATATGAATCACGCTGTAAGTCGCTTGAATATCTATGATATGTGAAGGCTGTTTTCATATACTGTTAATTATTATAACAAATAATAATATGAAAAAGGCAATTAAACCAAAAATATAATAACTACAACAACCACCGGCCATTAACTTTTTTGCCTTCCTTTTTCTACCTGAATTAGTTGTAGGTATTCCAGTCTTTCTGGCAAAATCCCGTTTCAATTTTGTAACACCTAAAGCTTTTTTCAAAGAAGGTTTTCTTATATTTCTTCTCCTTATCTTTCAAAATCTTTTTCAAACTCTTCAATTGAACTCCCTAAAATTTTTATACTATCATCATATATTTCTATGTGAATAGTATCTCTAACTGACTCAGATATTAGTTCATTTGTAACAAATATTTCTACAATGATTTCAGTTCCATCACGACCATCAGGATAAATATAGATTTTATTATTTTCATTAGAAAATGGTTCTGTAGGAATAAATACATCGCCTCCAAATTCTATGTCTGGATACCAAGAACCTGTTCCCTTAATCCATACTTCGGGATTTGGTTTATTATTTTCAGTATAATCTGTTAGTGCTACTCTCAAACTAACTTCAATTTGTTTTTCATTTATATTCGTAGTTTCTTCTCTTTGAGTCTCTTTAGTTCTACAAGATACAGATAAAATTAAACAAATTATAACTATTATAATAAAAGTAAATATTATATATTTCTTTTCCATCCTTAATACCCCTCCTACTATTTTCCCGTAAATATATCTAAAAAAATAATATTGCCTTCTACATGATACTTTTCTTTTAAGCGGTATCTTCTTTTTTAGTTTTTCTGATTCTTTCTATGACTGAATCTATAATCCTAATATCCTCATCTTCCAGGTCGCTTAAGTCTCTTATTTTCTTTTTGTTTTCAGATTCTGATATTTTTTCTTCTTCAATAAAAAAAGACAATGGTTTGTTAGTAGCATTAGCTATAAGTTTTATTTCAGACAAATCAATTTTTCTTTTACCATTTTCCATCCTACTTATAGCTTGCCGTTCATAGCCAATTATTTTAGCAAGGTCAACTTGCTTTAAACCAGCAATTATTCTTGCAGCTTTTATCTTGTTGCCTAAATTATTAACCATAATGGTTATTATATAACATTTTCATAAATATTTTAGAAAATTTTCTTGACATTGGTTATAATTTGATTTATGATGATTAATAAATAAGCATAGTGCTTAATAAATAATAATGGTGATAATAAATAGGTCGGGGATGATGACAAAACTAAATAAGCTAATAAAGGAATCAGGTCTTAAAAAGATATACATAGCAGAGAAGTTAGATGTAAATTTGAATACGATTACTAACTGGGTTAAAGGTTACTCACAACCAGATATTAATCAAGCACAAAAATTAAAAGAAATCCTTAATCTGAAATCAATTGATGAATTAATAGATAAGGAAAAAGTTAAATGACCGACCAAGAAAAAATACAAAAAATAAAAGAAGTTATCTGGGATTGGGCTATAAGAGAAGTAAGAAAAAAGCATTTTAGACAGCATACAGAAATTGATAATAATGCTGTAAAACAAAATCCCAGCGTCTATAGACGAGAAGTTAATAGAAAAGTACGTATTCAATAAAAAATGTATCTCAAATCAAATATTGAGAAAGAACAATTTTACTGGGATAAGCAAATTGAAAGACACCATATAGGAAAGAGGATAAGGAAATTGGCAAGGAAAATAAATTATAAACCATATAAGAAATTATCACTTGAATTTGAGGTAAGCCCAAAAACTATATGGGCTATAGCAAATGGATTAGCTTCGGTGAGTGTAGACTTTTTAGAAAAATTAGAAAGACTGGAGAAATCAAAATGAATATAGACCACCTTATAAATATAGCAATATCAATCCTTATAGCAGGAACTATCATCAATTTAATTCTTTGGATATGGTAATGGAAAGACGAAATAAAATAATTAAAAGCTCAATTATGCTGCTAGTATTATTTTCTATTCTTGCAGGATTGATTTATTTTTCGCTGAATTTTACCGGTGACCATAAACTTGGTTTTTTTGTATCTTCAAAAGTAGAAAAGAAAGAAATTACAATCCTTCTTATGGGTGATTCACTAATGACCGAAACGATATGGGTAGAGGAATTTTCTGAAATGCTCAAGGAAGATTATAAATTTATAGACTTTGAAATAATAAAAAGTGCCAGGCCAGGTGAAATGTCTGATAATGCAGCTTCAAGAATTGATAAGGAACTTAAAAAATACAACCCCAACATTTTAATACTCGCTTATGGGACCAATGACGTAAACGTAATAAAAGCAGATAACTACAAGAAGAACATGGAATCTATGATTGAAAAATCCCTAAAGCAAAACGTAAAAGTTTTTATAAATCTTATTGGCCCGTTTGAAAAAACTGCATTAAAAGATAGGTTCGTAGATTATAACTTTGTACTTTTTGAATTGTCCGAAACTTTGGATTTTGAAATTATGGACATACTAACTCCGCTGTCAGGAGATGTTGAAGCTAATTTAGCAGACCATACACATTATAGCAATCGTGGTTCTTTAATAGTTGCTGAAACCGTTTTTGAATACATATCAAAATATATTGAGGAACTGGATAATGAAAATTAAGCAAATAGAAGTAAATCCTAAAACCCAGGGATATATAGATAACTTTTTCAAGGAGGATGAACGTGAAAAAGAAAGAAAAAAGAGATCTCTTGAAAGGAAGAAGCGAAAGGGGGTGAGAAGTGAAACGAGAAAGACTAAAAGTAATTTATAAAAATATGGACAGTCAAGCGAACCTGTTGGACGCCCAGGAAGCTGTTAAAAATACAATTAGGAGTTCCGAGAAAGCTCTGGAACATATAGACAAATCCCTGGAATACAGCAGGGTTGCAAACAAACTAATATCAAAAGAGGCGGCCTAAAAACCGCTTCAATAGTAAAGGAGGATTAAGTAAATTGAAGATAAGTAAATTAACATTTGTTCTGATAATTACCATTGTTATTATGGCCAGTATAATTTTTATCTTGTCATATAGCATGGTGAAACAGGCGGAAATTATTGAACTTTATGAAGCTTCTTTTCAGTTAGCTCCATAAAGACAAAGAAAAGATAATGCATTAAAAGGGGCGGTGTAATACCGCCCCTGAGAGGAAAGTGATGATAGTCAGGTGGACAGGGCTAGAAAAAGAAAAATACAGGATACCAGAAAAATGCAAAGATTGTGAAATGCCTAAAATACATCGGCCTCGAAATCCAGGCTGTTGCGGAGTGTGTTTTCAAAATAGGGACGCTACTAAAAATAAAAAAGAAACAAAATGTATTGATTGTAAACACTTATTTGATGGGGGCGATAACTGGTATTGCATAGATGACTGGGGAAATAGAGTTGAAATACCAGACCCCTTTGTAAGTTTTCATTGTGATGATTTTGAACCAATAGAAGAAAGTAATAAATATGAACCCAAGGGAATACTCCCTGATGAGAACGGCAATTATCCAACCGAAGACGAATACAAGGCACAGGTAAGAAGGGTAGAGCACCTAAATAGGATTAACTACGATAAGCACAGGGAACTTTTCGATAGGCTCTTGGAAGAGTGTAAAGAATTTGAAAATAAATTTTGCTAAGAGAAGGAGAATTAAATGAAAATTAAATTACTAAAAGTAGAGAATTTAAAAAAAGTAAAATATCTTGAATTTGAACCAGAAGAAAATGTCATTGTCATATCTGGCAAAAATGGGGCGGGCAAAACTTCCGTTTTAGATGCAATTATGTATGGGCTTGGCGGTATTGAATCAAAAGGTCTATTAAAGCCAATAAGGGAAGGCGAAGATCACGCAGAGATTGTA
>Ga0307434_1001993_pt1 | contig 10173 bp, 10 predicted proteins | sample SalMarWE160220MG_FD_202156 | JGI IMG/M metagenome (GOLD analysis project Ga0307434, IMG submission 202156) | Salt marsh sediment microbial communities from the Plum Island Ecosystem LTER, Massachusetts, United States - WE1603-220 | ecosystem: Environmental > Aquatic > Marine > Intertidal zone >...
CGAAAAAACTCAGGAAACACTTGAATTGGTCGACCATATCGAGCTGTCCGGCCCGGATTTAAATAAGATTAACGAAAAAGCATTTGAACTTGAAAGTCGCGCTTATAAATTCGGTGCTGAAGTTTATGGTAAAACATCGCCAATGAATTAATTGCGATGAGAGCGAAATCATTGAAGTCGTACGAGAAAACAATAAGTGATCCGGGATAAATCACTTTCGCTTTTTCAGAACATCAACGCCTGTTTTTCCTAGTCGAGGTTACTTTTTTTATGAACCAGTATTAACCGCTTTTAGACCCATAGCTATAACTCTTGTCATAATATTGTTATGGTCGCCATGATTCTGAACAATTATCGGCAACTGTTGAATTAAGGATATCGAATTGAAAATTACAACTAAATTATTGGCAGCAGCATTTGTCCTTTTTGGAGCACATATTCAAACCGTAAAAGCTGAAAATATCAAAGCCTTCGCCGCTACAAGTGTTTATTTTGAACAGAATGCAACGGACGGAGATGGCGAAGTTGTGCTTAAAGTCAACGGCGGTGATGAGGGGATGTCCAAACTCAAAGTGGTATCTCCTGACGGCCGTACAGTTATAGATTTCACTGCTTCCGACGCCTCCACATTAGGCATCCGTCAATTTGTTTTTGAGTCACCGGAACCTGAGGACATCGAAGGCCTTAAAATGGCTTATAAAGAAGGCGTTTACACATTTACCGGAATCACTTCATCTGGTGACAAGCTGCACGGAAAGGCTGAGCTGAGCCACAAATTGCCCAATACAGTCTCTTTCATTCAACCTAAGGCCAATGCACACGACGTTATCGTTGAGGACCTCATTATAAATTGGACATCTGTTCGTAATGTATCGGCTTACATCATAAAGATCGACCAAGAGGACCTGGACGTGAATTTAGAGGCCAAACTGAGTGGAACTTCGACGTCGTTTGCCGTTCCCAATGGATTTTTACGTCTCGGAACAGAATATAAGTTAGGCATTGGTACAGTAAAGGAAGACGGCAATGCCTCATTCATAGAGACGACATTTAAAACCGCTGGAAGCAGCAAGTCTTAGTCTAGATTGCCGTCAAACTAACTATTAGCAGATTTCACAAAACTGATGGTCATTTTCAGACATTTTCCATCGGGTCGATAAAAAGCGAGGCAGGCTTTCCCGATCTTTAACTTAAGGTCTTTTTTCACTGCTCTATTCAAACATTTGGCGCTTTAACGGATCCGTGGTGGGTACCGCTTGGTTTTCCATTGCTAACCACTGGTACAAAACCGTCGCTGTTTACAACTGGCCCACCACTAAATCCTTTTGGTAAGCGATCCAGAAACCAATCTTTAATGACGCAGCCAGTTCTATAGAAATTTGAGGGAGTGTTTTAGCCACGGAGGCAGTCATTGCCACGGCGCGTTGTGACTTTTTATAGTTAGGAACCTCGAGGAAGGGGGATCAGAAAATTTTTCTGTGGGCAAATATCAATACTCACCATCGTGAGTTTGACTTACTATTTTCATGCAGACAATGTTCTCGCAGTTTGGTTGCGTATTTAACTGTTTGGGAAACTTGATGCAATTTGACAGGTTAGGGGGCCACTATGACCAGGAAATCATTACTTTGCTCTGTACTCGCAATCAGCTTTTTGTTGACGTCCTATGCCAATCGTTCAGCGATTTCGGCACCAAACTGCAAGAATAGTTTCCAGCTCATCAATGGACAATGGATAGGAACACCTTACTGCGGTGATAAGTGGTTGGCTGATATTTCTGGAACTCCATTAAGCGTAATCCGTGACGACCCTACGGAAAGACGGCGTGTCTGTCTAATGTTCAGAACTGACGTAATGGTTACAAGCGTATGTGGTATTGATGCAGATCTCCTAGGTCCAGATCGGAGCGATTGAGCGTTATTTGTGCTCAAGGACTTCCACCGGATTGTAGTTGGTGTGGATCCCAGTGGTTCTCGATGACGGGCGATTTTATATCCTTTAGGATGCAAGCTGCAAAAAGTCCCCTCAAGGCTGGGCCAGGGAATTGGTTCCGATCTTATCGTTGCCGAGCAGAATTACGGTGGCGCTATGGTCCAGGCCGTGATCGAAAATGAAAAGCTGAATGTGCCTGTTGTTGCCTCAAGGGGAAAACAGGTTCGGGCCGAGCCAATAGTAGCCTTTTATGAGCAGGGCAAAGTCAAACATCTCTGTAAGTCAGCCGAACTGGAACAACAAATGACCCTGATGACTCATTTGGGCTATGAGGGTGATGAAGCCTCCCCGGACCGGCTTGATGCGATGGTGTGGGCAATGACCGAGCTCTCGACGGACGACGGGCGCTGTGGAAGCCTTGGCCCAAGGATTCCGAGCTGCCGGAGTTCAAATCCATCATTCTGTCATTTCACTTGCCCTTTGATGGCGCGGAGACCTTCGATGAGAGCGCCTGTTCGGTTTGGGGAATTTTCCGGTCAAGGTTCAAAGGTGATTACGGCATTGGGCAGGAGCTCAATAACGCCATGATGTTGTTCGCCTGGTCCGGGGAATACACGCTGGCGGAGTTCGCGGATAAGGCCGGGCCACTTATGACACCTATCATCACTGGACCAATGGAAGTATTATCGGGCTTATCGAGGATGTGGCGGGATCCTCAATATTCGCCCGGGAATTACAGAGATCTCATGTCAGGCTTCAGAAGTGGGCTCCCAAGCAGGGATCCAAAGGGGCCAACCGATATGAGGAACGCGCTCATGCGGCCGCTGTGACGCTCGAACGGGGCGCGGTCTGGCATAGAGAGCATAAGTAAGCCCGGAAAGTCGTCAATTACATTATTCCCCAATGGCGCGAAATCCGAAATCGCCAAGTCTGTCATCCAGGCTCTCCTGTTCCTCTTGCTCCAGCTGATCTGAGGTGAGCTCAATGCCGAGCTTTAGCCGGAGAAACAGGAGCGGCTTGAGAGAAAGCGATTCGAGCACAAGCTCAAAAACGCCGACGGCGGAAATGGATTTATGCCTAATGTTCAATCTGTCGGATGCGGTCCCTGAAGGGGATGTTCGGTATATTCACCTTCACTCATATTATCCTCCACTAAATATTTGAGTGCTATGATCGGGTATCTGAGGAGGGAAATAAATCTTTCAAGTGGTCGTCTGGTCGATGCGTCCGAATGTCGCTGAAAGATCGCGTTGTCGACGCAATTCATTGAACGAGATCAAGCGCCGAGATCTTTCATCCCACAACACGAGGCGAACGCATTGCAGGCTTTCGATAAGCGTGAGTTTCCCCAGTGTCTTTATCGGCGAGAAAAAAAATTCTCCCTGCTTGCCGGGAATACCGTGGCCGGCAAAAAGGAGCATGATCGTGTCCATTTTCGTTACCTTTTCTACAATCCTGCCGAGCCTTTTCCGTAGCTCTGCTTTAAGATCATTGACATTGACAGTTGGCGGTTCGGCGATAACTGATCGGTAGTAGAGACCGGATTGAGATTTTATCGTGCTGATAAATAAGATAGTTTGTCCAGGCGCTCATGGTCGTAGTTATCGCTCCCAGCTGCCAACACGAATAGTCGGCCTTCAGATATTCGTTACGGCCCCACCAAAAGGCTTGTATCAAAGGAGAAGGGACTGTTCTTATACGTGAAAGGGTAGTTGGTATTTCTTGATACGCTCACGTGAAGCGGATCTGAGTTTTGATCGACGCCTGTTTGCCTAATTGTAATTCGTGTAATATTGGCTGCGTCGCTAAACGGCCGATCAAGCTGCCATTTGTGATTGTCACCCTGCAAATAAAGTACCGGTTTTTTGAAATATTGGGCGACTTCAACGAATCCTTTCTGAAAACTGCCATATCTCGACTTATCCGGAAATGCGTGTCCAAATACCACTGCATTCGGTACATTGTCTCCGAATCTGGCAAAATTAGATTTAACCCAAACCAAGGCATCTTTGGAGCGATCTGCCCATTCCTGAGGATCATGGATTTTGCCGCCGACAAGATTAACCCCAACAAATAAAACCCCATCTGAAAGAAATGAAATATTCTCCTCTCTGTCAGGCTGATAATTGATCTGAATATCGTGATCCCAATTTTTATCGAACAAATGAAAATTGGATTTCCAATTTGCAAAAGCCTCTTTCGGCCTGGCGCAATCATTGTATTCATTATCACCGAGTGTGATGAAGACGGGCACAGAGGACGTTTTTAGCAAACTTGATACTGACTTGTAGGTATTGGCCGCGCATGAAGTGTCCAAACTGGGTTTGATGTCACCAACATGTATAACAAATTTAACCTCTTTGGGCACCGCATTCAAATATCTAGACAGTGTAATTTCTGCAGACTTGTTATAGGGCGTATCGCCAATGACCCAAAAATCGACAGCGCTATCGTCTATATTGTAATTGAATGGCAGAAGAAAAATCAGAAAAACGCTTGCCGCCGAATAAATATAGACGGCAGATTTGTTCTTTACAAACCACGTACGCATTACTCTTTACCTAGTTTACTACACTAACTCTTTATTCTAGAAGATAACAAAACAGTTAACAGAATATTGACATCTGCGATGCATCTCAGGATGAAACGAAATTTAATAAAATTATATTTTAAGTTCGGCGACGAAGTGGCTACAGCTGGGCGAGGGTGTGGTTCTCAGGAACAAAAGGCAGTTTATCCACTCGTTCTTAGCGCTAACCTGACTAGATTTCATCTAGGCTAAAGGCGTTCAGACTGGTCTTTCGGCTCAAATTTTTCATTGCAATCTCTTGATCGATAAGGATCTTATTTTACCCTACTCGTTGATAAGGAGGGGAACGGGCCGATATACCCGACCGGGCTCCGTTTCTGCTCTGCTGAAATTTGCTTGTATAGCTCCTTTGGGACCGCATTGGCTTTAGCAAAAGGATGCTGAATAACACTGGTCAAATATCCCCAACCATTTATATCGGGGTGCCAGTAAGTGCCAGTGGCCTCGGAACCATAGGGTGTGCTTTGGATGCGTGTCAATCGGCCAGTGCCAACTTCATAGGCCCAGACCATGTCAATTTCGTGTTTCGACGTATCCTCGGCGATAATCAGCACGCCGTATCCCGGCAGATAGGTCAGATTGTCGGGTTCGGCAATACCGTCGATGTCGCACTTGTTGAACCTTAGAGCAGAATCCTCATAGCTTCTCGGCCTGCCTGAAATCAGGCTGTACATCTTGTCGAAAACATAATCGCTATCAATAAGTTTGCCGGTGCTATCTTTTTTATTCGAGGCGGTATCGAGTGCAAATATCGCTCCACAAGAGTTTTTTGGCATGCGCACATCATTGGCCCCGCCCTTGTCATGCGTCTTGTGGTCATCGAGCATGCCACTCCGAATGCGCGAGACAGCTATGTAAATTCGTTTTGTATCGGGATCGAATGTTGCACCCTCCAGCTTGTAGAACTCTGACGTAGCTCCCTGGTAAGCTGCAAAACGGCCCGTCTCCAACCGTGAGGCGGCAGTTTCCATGCTGTTCCGCACGGCCAAACATTCATGGCCAAATTCTGCGTTGATGGATTTGAATCCTTCAGGGCACTTACCGTCTGCATCTGGCAAGACAGCATCGAACAGGTGGTCAAATGTCGTTCGTTCGGTGACCAGTTTGCGGATCTCCTCGTTTGTGGCGTGACCAAGATTAATCCATTGCAGTTCACCAGAGCCTCCTCCTCGGCCCCATTGTCTCCATTTCGCGGCATAAAGAGTCCCTGCACTCAAATCCCGCGGCCTGTCGGCAATAAACATAATTAATGGGCTATTGGTGTCATCCTCTGAAATAAGCACAGTACGTTCATCGGGCAGAACGTAGGCGAGCTCGCTGGACAATCGTCCCATAGCATAATGTTTGACGACGCGCGTATCGCCTGTCCCGTCGAGGATCGAGATTTCCGGTATCCAGCCCCACATGTACGGACTGGCGGGCTGTCCGGCAAGGTACCTGGCTGTCTGCTCGTAGTACTTGTCCAATGTCCCATCTGCTTTCAGCTTACGTGCATCCCGCACATCCTCTTCGCTGCCCAAATGGGTATTCCATGGAGACAACATTCCGGCGCAATGTCTGGTGCCTCCGCTAACTTCTGAAAAATTGATGGGACGAGTTGATACGGGTGTCAATCTACCCGTCGTCATATCCTGCTTCAACTCTGTCAGATACATCACAGCAATCCGGCACTCAAAATGGGTGATCATAAAGATCTTACCGGCAGTTTGAATCAAATTTGTAAAGTCGGGTGTGCTGCAGATGTTCGGAGAACCGTCTTTGTTGACCAGGGGCTTACCGTTGATATCGACCACTTGTCCAAATACGACGCCATTTAGTTCGTCACCGGCTTTCAAAAGTGTGTGGTAGGCGACGGAATAATTTTTGTTTTTGATCTGCACGCTTGAAGAGGCGGAAAAATTACTCTTCTCCCGGACACTCACAGGAAAGTTGATCGGTTTGAATTTCAACGACATCGCGGCGGTATCGGGATTCATTTCGGCCGTTGCACTTGAATTAACATTAGTTGAATGAATGCTGGATGTTGTTACAACTTCCCGGCATTGGAGCCGATCCGGCGCGTTGTCGGCTGTACAATCCGGCTTTAAATCAATCCGTGAACCGGTTCCTACAGCGATTACTGTGACAGTGAGCATCATCAACAACAACGTCCACAGAATAACTGGCGGATTTCGCCTCCATATCCTTGTACTCCGAATTTTCGAAACAATACGCTGCAGACGGAACATCAGTAATTGATCCATTGAAATCTGAAATTTCTTCAAAAAATGGTGAATTGTTTGCATTTCTTAGTCCGATTCTTATTTGAAGTCCATCAAGGGCATATGCTCATTTCTCAGAAAGACTTCCTGAACCCCATGGCATGATATCCATTGTAAGAAATCCATTCGTTTTATTTAGCGCAACTAATTGAATAGAGATTGTGAGGAATTTAGGCTTTCAAAATAATCTTGATGTAACTGGTAGCCTAATTGGTAGCAGATTATATATTGGATTTTACTCAAGCGGAAATGTTGTAAGGGATGCAATAAGTGATTCGAAAATTTCAACAACTTTTACAAAGATGACAAAAAAATTGCTCTCAAAAATAATAAATTATCTGGAGCTGCTTTGTTCCATACTGGAATTTTAGAACTTTACATTAATGGATCATGGATTTACGCCATTACAGTTCCGCCAGATTCCACAGCAGGCGACTTTCGAATTCACCTTTCAGTTTCTCAGCGAAATATAATTCGACATATTTCTTGAAAAGCGAGCACAAAGAATATGAGCAAATTAAAGCGAGAATAATGAAATTTGAAAATATATCGGTCAGAGATGCGATTGCGTTAGCTAAGGCTGATAATTGATTTGATATCATCCGATTTCTTGCCGCCTATATGTCGGATACCTGGCTCAAAAGGTGTTTGAGAATTTTGGTTTAGTTAGAAGTTCTCAGGATCTGTTCGAACTTTACAAGGATTCAGTTGAATGTTTGTCAAAAATCTGGGACGCATGATTGATATGAGCATTAAACGGGCTTTTTTAACAGTCTTTATATTGACGTTCCCTTTTTTCTCTATGGCGCAAACTGGTCCTGATCAGATGGACAAGAATCGCTCCACCATTCAAAGTGACATTCACTCCAATCCTTTCTTTACAGAAGCATAATTCAAGAATGAAGAGGAGACGGTCTCGATCATCAACATTCTGAAAGAAATCAGCAATAGTGCGCCAGCGCGTGGCTCCGGCGATGACAGAATCAAGATGATCATTAAAGCGGGCGCGTGTCGCCAGCTCGTCCTTTTCAATAATCTTGGTATAGCCAGCGACATCGGCCGCCACGATAACTGCCAGTCGTCTTTGTACGCGCTTTTCGGCCATAAACTTATTCTCTCCAGAATGCGCGTTTCCTAGGAATTTACTCTGGCAGAGAACAAGACTTCAATTAATATCTGTTTTGGGAAGGATTACGAGGAACAGCGCCAAAACCGCCGCCTGCCCTTCCCTTTTGTCTCGGTTCACGGATTGAATTTAATTGGAGTGTTTTTAAAGTTAGCTATCAGCTCATTCATTCAATGATATTGAGCTAATTGGCTATGATCACGCCTTTACCTTTTCGGGTGAAATAAAGACTTCCTTAGTTTCTAATGCAACATCTAAAGCTGCCTCAGAAAAGCCCTTAACGATTGTTTTGGGATCGCACACCGGACCACCTTCGGCATGTACATACACTGCGAATGAAGCTTGAAGCAGATATCGGTACAGACATACAGTACAACCATCTAACAATTCTGATTCAAATACTTCCGCTAATCGGTCTACCAGTGCGGCATATCCACCTTCTCCCAGACAGCAAAGATGTCCGACTTCGGAATCATATTGACTGAACACCGCCATAGTTGAACAACTCCTAATCTAAATGGTTGCCCTACCGTTGCAAAACGTTACTCCGGTAAAAGCGAAACGGTTGAATTTTGTTGAGGGCGTATGTTTTTTCAACCGCTCCGCTGGACCTGCAATTTGCCTTCTAAATTGCAGGCCTACTACTTAGGCACGGTTCAATTTCAGAACGATGAACTTGTTGCCGTTACTGCTTTTCACCAGCATCAGAATGCGGTCTTTGCCTTTTTCTTTTGCTTGGGAAATAGCGTTCAAGATGTCTTTAGCAGTTTCGACTTCGTTCTGGTTCACACGGGCGATAATATCACCTTTAGCGAGCCCTTTTTTCGCAGCCGGACTATCGGGCTCGACATCAGCGACAATGACGCCCTTCTCACTGTTTTGTAACGCCAATCCCAATTTCGTATCGGAACTTTTTCTGGTCTTAAGTTCTGCCAATTCTTTATCCGATTGGCCGGATAATTCGATACTCTTTGTCAAAAATTTTCCATTTCGCCAAATCTTAAGAGAAACAGTTGTTTCCGGTTTCCCATCAGAGATATATCTTGTTAGATCGCGAACTGACTTTATTGCTTTACCATCTACGCCGATGACAACATCGCCAGGCTGTAATTCCGCTTTTTTAGCAGGACTTTTATCGCTGACGGAAAAAATCAGAGCGCCTTCAGCATCTCCAAGATCCAAACTCGACGCTATATCCTCGGTGATGGGGTGGATCATAACCCCAAGCCACCCTCGCGAAACTTTCCCATCAGTGATGAGCGACTCAACGACTCTTAGTGTTGTGTTCGATGCGACGGCGAAGCCGATACCAATATTGCCGCCTAATGGTGAATAGTTCAGTGTGCTGACACCAATGACCTCACCTTTTGTATTAAAAACCGGACCACCTGAATTGCCGCGATTAATGGGCGCATCAATCTGGATGTAGTCTCCATAGAGATCGGATACCATATCCCGGCCAAGTGTGGTGATGATGCTGGCCGTGGTCGCACCACTAAAACCAAAGCGATTACCCACCGTAACTACCCAATCACCGGTCTTGGCATTATTGCTTTCTCCAAACGATACATATGGAAACTTTTTGCCTTCGACCTTCAAAACAGCAAGATCCGTTTTGGGATCTGCACCAACGAGCTCGGCATTCATCAGTTTTCCAGTATGCATACGAATCCGAATTTTCTCCGCATTCTCGATAACATTCTCGCTTGTAACGATATATCCGTCGTCCGAAACAAAAAAGCCAGAACCCAGGTTTGTCGCACGATGTCCTGTCATGCCGTTGTCATCTGGCATCCCGAACTGTTTTCCGAATTCTCGCGAAAATCCAAATTTTTTGAAAAACTCCTTAAAGCGTTTGTCATCTGGCATTTTCTGCCCATAGAATGAATAGCTGCTTGATGTTTTGTCGCTATTCGACTTTTCAACCATGATGCTAACAACGGCTGGCCGGACTTTCTCGACAATATCAGCAAAACCCAAATGTTTCTGTTCTATGAAAGCCGGATTCAATGCAGCCTGTACCTCTGGCGCAAACATAGAAAACGGTATTGAGAGCATTGTTCCCGTAACAAGAACAGCAGCAATTCCATGCAGTGTTTTGCTGCTTCTGTTACCCCTTTCCTTTTTTGGCATCTCCATTCCCTTTCGAATTTTGTCTTGTTTAAAAAAAAAATAGTCTGTTTTTCGGACGAAGTTAGGTGGATTACGTTTTTCCGACTTTTGTAATACGCCTTACGCGCGACCTTGAGTATCCTGTCTCACAA
>Ga0307434_1001994_pt1 | contig 10172 bp, 10 predicted proteins | sample SalMarWE160220MG_FD_202156 | JGI IMG/M metagenome (GOLD analysis project Ga0307434, IMG submission 202156) | Salt marsh sediment microbial communities from the Plum Island Ecosystem LTER, Massachusetts, United States - WE1603-220 | ecosystem: Environmental > Aquatic > Marine > Intertidal zone >...
TTGGGATATAGCGGAGAGCCGTCAGGGTCCTTCGGGTAATCCGAGCCGTGCGCTTTGCAAACAAAATTTAAAATTTCCGTGCGTGTGGCAAAGCAGGGATAAAGTAAATCCATTTGCTTCAACATGTGCAGCGTTTTTTGATAATCGTCGAAATGCATTGACTGTCGGCGCACCGGCTCCTCCCAGCTCAGTTGCAGCCACGCCAGGTCGTCGAGAATCTGTTGCACCCATTCGGGCCTTGACCGGCTTAAGTCGATATCTTCGATGCGAAGGAGGAAGCGGCCATTCATTCTGCGGGCCAGATCCCAGGTCGTCAGCGCGGAGTAGGCATGGCCCATATGGAGCTCACCGTTCGGGCTGGGTGCAAAACGAAGAATGGTTTGACGTGTCATGAGGCCTTATTTATAGGGTTTATATGGATATCCTGAACCAAAAGGCATCGTATTGGCAAATTCTGCAAGAATCATCAGGTCGAAAAAAGATATTCAAGATGGTGTGAATTCACTCAAACAGTCATGCGAATATATGCGCAGGATATATGCAGTCACCGGTGATCCCCCGTTGCGCAGAAATCAAGGTGGCTTTAAAGGTTTGGCCCGAATTGTTGTGGGGCAGCAGCTTTCTGTTGCTAGTGCAAATGCAATTTGGTCACGGCTGGAGATGCAGATAAAGCCCTTCAAACCGGATCGGTTTATGGCGATAAACAATAAACAGTTCAGGTCCCTTGGCCTTTCCCGGCCGAAAGTGCGGACCTTGCAGGCGATTTCGCAGGCCGTAATTGACAACCAGATTCATTTCAGAGGTTTTCCACGCAAATCCAATGAAACCATTAAGGAACAGCTGGTCGCCATCCATGGAATCGGCCCCTGGACCGCGGATATTTATCTAATGTTTTGTCTGGGAAGAGCTGACAGTTGGGCACCAGGCGATCTGGCTCTGCAATATGCTGTCCAGGCTGCTCTACAAATGGAAAAGAAACCGGATGCCGAACAGCTTGAATCCCTTGCGGAAATCTGGCGACCATGGCGTGGTGTCGCGGCGCGCCTATTGTGGGCCTATTACAGAGAAATCAAAAATAAAAACCTTGGAGCACCGCTTTAGAAGTCTGGTTAGCCGAAAATCATTTTCCGGTTGAATCCAGCCATTATGCAGGCGTATCATTGACAGGTTGCATCATTGCCATTTTTGATAACGAGATCTCGATTGCGGCTCAGACACTGATTCGCAAAAAGGTTGGTATTTCGTGAGTTGCGTTACAGACCGAATTTACCAATGTTTTGGAAAATTTATTGTGCGTTTATCAACCTATTGAATTATTTCATAAAAATGTGTTTCAACATCTGCGAATTGGTCTTCACAGAATTGACATGCGCCTATAGTATGGCGACACTATGGGAATCAGTGCAGTACCCGAATCAGTCAAGATTTGACCAAAAGGGGAAACAAGTGACTGCAAACAAAGCTTCGCTGGAAACCTTCCCAGCCCTTGTACTGAATGCGGACTATCGGCCATTGAGCTACTATCCGCTATCCCTGTGGAATTGGCAGGAAGCGGTAAAAGCAGTATTTCTAGATCGCGTCAATATCGTATCAGAATATGAACGTGCCGTTCATAGCCCTTCCTTTGAAATCAAATTGCCGAGTGTGGTGTCGTTAAAAAATTATGTTCGGCCTGCACTCTACCCAGCATTTACCAGGTTTAATGTTTTTCTTCGGGACCGGTTCACTTGTCAGTATTGCGGTCTTTCGGATGATCTGACATTCGACCATCTCATTCCCCGCTCCCGAGGGGGGCAGACGCGCTGGGACAACGTCGTGACAGCCTGCGCGCCATGCAATCTGAAGAAGGGTGGCAAGATGCCGAGATCTTCAGGGATGCAGCCTGAACAACAGCCATACCGGCCAACGGTACATGAGCTTCATCGTAATGGGCGGTTGTTTCCGCCTAATTATCTTCACAAGAGCTGGATGGATTATCTTTACTGGGATACTGAACTCGAACCCTAGCGGGCCCGAGTTCAGTTCAAATTTTCCGCATTATGGTGCGGTTTACGCAAATCTAATCGTCAAGAACCAATCTTAGAAGCTTACTAAAAAAACCCGTCAACCAAATCGTTACCATCTTAGAATGGCATCCGATGACCTGTTTCGGCGATCCAAGCCTTAGTGACCGGTTTTGCAAAAAAGATAGTTTCCTGATCAACGCAACTTTACTCGACCCTACTCAACCTAACGCCACTTTACTCAACATTACACAATTCATATACGTGAACCCGGTATCTGAGCGGGGGTCTTAAAAAATGCTCGGATACAACGTTTCGGATGACAAGCATACCGGCATAGGACCGGCGTCGGTACGCGGGACTAATATACTCGTGCCATGGGGATTCTTTCTGCGCCTTGCAGGCATATTACTCAAACCTTCCTTGTCGCTTGATACCTTTCCCGTAATCATATTTTGCGGTGCAAACGACAAAATCTGTGCTCCATTCCTCCCAAGACTTCGTGAGCGTTCCTACCCAAACATACGCAACTGTTCACCCGAAAACTGTTCATCTGCTTGTTTGTTGTCATTAGATGAAACTACAACATCTTTATTTAACTTAGTAGTACTGTCTTTTTTCAAAGAAGAACGCTTCATCGCATTCAATAAAACTAAATCGGCTGATAATCCTATTGGAGTAAATGTCGTTTCTTCACTCATTTTTTACACCTGTACTTTTTAAAACGCTTCTCTGTTCCTGAATCGTTCCTTGGACCAGATGGGCCAACAACTGATTCGTTAATATAAGTATTTGCGCTGAATATTGCGACCAATTTGTGGTGCGGCTTGGACACAATCAAGGAGATTAAAAGTTATTCACAGCTATGGAAGGCCTAAAAAGGGTGGGATTTAAAATGACGTACACCAAAAATTTTTCAATTCAACATATTGAGTTATATGGGATTTTGTCTCCGGACGGTAATCGCCCGGAAACACAGAGCTGTCAAAATCAGAGAAAAAATGACATTGTAACCCGCAAATGAAAGGCCGAACATACGCCATTGCGCCTCATCGCAACGAATCACTTTTGACGTCTGCAATTTTTTCAAAATTTCGGAGGCTTCTGAGGCGAAATCCGCACCACTGGATGCGCAGCTTGATGGACCCTGCCACCAATGCCACTCAACGCCGGCATGATAGATTCCCAAACCTGCGTTGATAACAAATCCTAATCCGATGAGAACCGAGATGAAGTTTGCAATGTTGTCATGGTTCATACTCAGTAAAAAAATTGCAGCAATTGCTGCAGGTACTGCAAAATAGTAGGCATAGCGCTGCATCAGACACAGTGGGCAGGGGGAATAACCTCCAATTAGCTGAAACCCCCAGGCAGCTATCAGAATGAGCGCGCTTGATAGGGCCACCAGGATAATGAGCTGAGAATTTTGGAGATCTGGCATGTTCATACAGAATCCGGTATTTCATTCATCGCGATTGATAAAGCAACCTGCAGAAAAGTCATTCACCAACTCATGAGGCGCGGGCAATGCATTAAAAAGCGTATTTTAACAGAACAAATCCGCCGACGAGTAAAATAACAAACAGAGTGAACATTAATCCCAGCCGTTTTTCAATAAATTCGCGCACCGGCAGCCCAAACCAATAGAGCAAAGCACTAACCAAATAAAACCGGAGTCCCCGTGCAATGACACTGGCCACTATAAAAACGACAAAGTTCAGTTTCGTCACACCGCTTGCAATAGTTATGACTTTGTAGGGAAAAGGTGTGACCCCTGCAATAAATACAATCCAAGCACCGTAGTCATTATAATGGTCAGCAAATGATTGGAATTTTGCGGAATAACCATAAAATTCAAGGAGTGGTTGGCCGACGGCATCGTATAGGAAATAACCGATGAGATAGCCCGCAATCCCCCCAACCACAGAGGAGATGGTTGCCAGCGAGGCATAAAACCATGCGAACGCACGATTGGCGAGCACCATTGGTATCAAAAGCACATCTGGCGGAATCGGAAATACGGAACTTTCAGCAAATGCAATAACGGCCAATGCGGAAGAAGCATGTCGGTTTTGAGCAAGCTCAAGGGTTTTGTCATAAAGTGATCTGAGCATGCGTTCTCTGTAATGATGCCTAACTCCATTGTCTATGGATAGAGCCTATGTATAGACATGGCTTCAACACAAAAATTCAAATATTCTGATGATGGTGAATTTGGGTAACCCTCTAGCCAAAGAATATAATCGAACCTGGAGAAGAATAATCCCCTGTTGACGTGATAGCCAGTCTGGTTATGATCCCAAACACGTGCCCCAGTGGCGGAATTGGTAGACGCGACAGACTCAAAATCTGTTGCCTGCAAGGGCGTGCCCGTTCAAGTCGGGCCTGGGGCACCAAAAACAATCTTGGTTCTACCTTTGTTAATATGTTATTTGTCGGTTTTCCTAATAGCTTGTTTCAGATAGAAGCCCAGGTAAGACCCCAGGGCTGCAGGAAGTGTTGTAAAAAGCAAAAATATTGCACCAATGGGAAATAAGTTGGCTCCTCCCTGACATGCACTGGTCAAACAGATCGCGAATAGGGAAAAGCCGTATAGAAACTGCCCGATATAGGTGCTGAAATAGCCCCACCGAGGGTCACTTCTGCATAACAAGCCGTAAGCCAGACCGGCACAGAAGACCTGCAGCAAATACAGCAATATATTGCCATCCCAAGGTTCTTTCGCACCTGAAAGCGTCTCCGAAAATTTCCAGATGCAACCTCCCAGTAATGTACTGACAAAGAATGCCAGTCTGTTATTTTCAAACAATTTTATAAACCCGCAAAATTTTGCAAATTAATTTTTCAAAAATTAGGACCAGTGAGCATTATCAGACCATCAAATTGATTTTCCTGTTCGCTTAAGATTTTTGTAAGGTTGTTGATCAACCATGAATTTGCAAAAAGCACAATAATTGAGATCGATTTTGTAAAGTGTTCAAAATGTGACGCACAAATATTAACCGCAAGCAGGAACTTGCAGTAACTCTGTGCATCCTGTAATTGTATAAGAAAGTGCTAAAAATGGGTTTTATAGGGACCAATGAATGCTACGCGCGACTAGTTCAGCATCCATTGCATGAAATGCTGACCCGTTCCAAACGGGCCCGGGGCATCGGACTGATATTCGCTCGTTCGAACTTATTCGTTTGAGTCAATTCTTGTATATTTTGGTTGAGTGCAGGGGGATCTGCAGAATGATCACGCGGATTGAGGGAAAGTTAAGATTGAAAGTTTTGTGGTTTGTTAATTTATTTCTGACAGGGCTTTTATTTCTCGGACCGTCTGGTCATTTGTCGGCAGGCCCAGCTATTCTGTTTGATGCAGATAACGGAAAGGTTTTATATGCCGAGGATCCGGATATGCTTTGGCATCCGGCATCGCTCACAAAACTCATGACGGCCTATCTCGTCTTTGATGCGCTTAAAGCCGGAGAGGTTACCATGGAGACGGAGATCGTTTCGTCACCCAACGCGCATAGCCAACCCCCTAGCAAAATCGGATTACCCATAGGCGGCAAGATGAGTGTCGACCAGGGTTTGAGATCACTCATCGTGAAATCGGCAAACGATGTCGCGGTCATGCTTGCTGAAGCTGTATCGGGCACAGAGGAAGAATTTGTGCAGCGAATGAATGAGACGGCGAAGCGATTGGGAATGCGGCATTCAAAATTTTACAATCCCAACGGGCTGCCGGATGCCCGGCAGGTCGTCACGGCTCGTGACATGGCCATATTATCCCAAGCCATTCTCCGGGACTATCCACAATACAATGACCTGTTTGCTCTGGCAAAAATGAAAATCGGCAAAATCCATTTGCGGTCTCATAATGATATGCTTCGAACCTTTGAGGGCGCGGACGGAATGAAAACCGGCTTCATCTGTGCATCGGGCTACAATATCGTCGCGAGCGCGACACGGGAGCAGCGGAAACTCATCGCTGTAGTTCTCGGTGCCAAAACACCGGGTTTGCGGCGTCAGCGAACATCAGACCTGCTGGAACATGGATTCCAGAATTATAAGTGGAAATCGCTTCTGTTTGAAGCTCCGGTTATTGGCACTCTGGCAGAAAGTCCCGACATAAAGGGACCAACAAATATGCGCCGTTTTGTGCGATCTTATGCTTGCGGTTACAGGAGTCCTACACCCAAAAAGCAACGGGTCAGAAAAGTTAAGAAAAGAAAAAGAAAAAACAAGTCATCCTGACATCGTGAGTTGTTGTGAGCTGGGGAGAAACCCATATCATTAAGGATGGCAGATCTGAACAGCGGGAAAGCAGAAGCGTCGACGAATAAAGCCACGGCTCGGGAAATAGTGTCTTTCTGGGACGCCGCTGGTCCCGACAAGTGGTTCGAAAAAAGTGTTGAGTTCGATGCAGAAATAAAAAAGCTATTTTTGCCGGTGGTTGATCTTGCAGGTAACGGAAAACTTGACGACTGGCTGGAAAGTCCAGAAAGCAGCCTTGCGCTGTTGTTAGTGCTCGATCAATTTCCCAGGAACATATACAGGAATTCACCAAGAGCATTTGACTTTGATCACAAAGCGCTGGCTTGTGCCGAGGCTGCAATTTGCCATAGGCATGACACTGAATTCGAAGTGCCTCTGCGACGTTTCTTTTATCTTCCCTTTATGCACAGCGAAATGCTCGAAAATCAGATAAAATGCATTCAGTTGTGTGAAGCAGCTGGTGACACCCAAGGTGTTAAATTCGCGCAAATTCATGCCGACGCCATTCGCCGGTTCGGCAGATTCCCCCATCGAAATGATGTCTTGGGACGGGAGAGCCGGCCGGAAGAGATTGCCTTTCTTGCTGAAGGAGGATTTTCCGGTTGAATTCCGGTTAATCGTAAGGTCCGGGTCCCTAATCCTGTTCAAACAGCACTTGTTTCCCGATTTCCCAAATTCAAACGTCCTATATTGATACAACTTCCGGGTGGAATATGTCTTCCAATGCCTCGTGTTGATTCAAACTTGGCATGAGCTTTGCTCTGCATATTTCGATAAATTTAGAGGGACCTATGGCTAAACACATCTCATACGATGGACTGAATTCGCTTGATGTCAGCATTGCAGAAATTGAAATGATGGCGAAACTCCTGAAAAAACGCTATGGACGATGCGCCGAAGCGATTGCTAGTTACTTTGCTCTTGAGCATGAAACGGTAGGCGATGACGATAGATCAAAAAACTGGCAGCGCGTTGCGACATTGATTCAGAAAAAGCGCTTTAACCGGTAGCTTTAAATATAACTTTGCTGTTTGAAACAGTACAGACTTAATATCTAGAGAGGTTTACCCATTACCAGTGCCCAGAATGTTTTGTACTTAGAATTTGGTTCATATATCATCGCGATCCCCATGTGGGTTGCTTCTTTCAGCAACAAGTTTTTATTGTGTTCCGGACTTTCCTGCCAACCTTTAAATACTTCCTCGAAGGATTTCTGACCAGTACCAACATTTTCCGCGGCCAGAATGGGCTTGTAGCCGGTTTTGATAACTCTTTGTCAGGGATCAGATCCGTCGGCACCATAATGTGATATTGCGTCCCTGCGAGATAAATCCAAGCTGTGGGACTTTGCTGCCAATGTGAGCTTGGGATGGATCAGAACCGGTTTGAGGCCGTGAGTTTCTCTGTATATGTTAATCAGATCGCGTGCTTTTTTTTGATCAAGCTCAGGGGAATCACTCTGAGGCTTGACAGATGTCTTGGGTTTGAAGCTGGCCTGGCGTGGAAGATCCTGATCTTGTTTTACTTCCGAGGCTATGGCCTCAGCCGGAGCATCGCTATATCCAAATCCAACCTGAGAATTCGCCCCCAATAGGTTATTCGAACAAGCTCCCACAGACAAAAGCAACGCGACTGCCATTAATGATTTCAATTTTGATCGCATATTGTTCCTCCGGCAGCTGGCAACCAGGTCTCCAGGAGACCATGCGAACTTCTACCGCCTAACTCGCATACACGCTTGGCCAGTTCGCAGGCGAAGCAAATGATATATTTCTGGTCCAAAAAAGACACCTTGTTCGTTCGACAATCCCTCGTAAGTCGTAGGGATTGGCGTCGTTCAACATTGTGCCGCACTCCGATCGACTCTAAGAATATTTGACACCTCAAAATCGTGACCTCATTTTGACGAAACTTGACAATCTGTGATTTTAATTGTCGTCAACGCAGAATTTAACCCCAAGATGTGTTGATTTGGTTGTTTCGCAAATTCAAGAAGCAACATATGGCGGCCTTTTCAGAAGGATTTTTTAACAGGCCAGTATCCCAAACTCAATTAGGGCATAAAAAAAACAAGCGAATCACCTAAAAGGAACAATTTACTGTTGTTTCATTCGGCGACCCAGGTGGGTCCGTGGCTAATTTTAGTATCCGATTGTCTGCCGAGTTGGGAGAATTCCGAGCAATCTGTAGCCCAAGCGATTAGACAGAACTGATAAGGCCAAAATCAGGAATTTGGGCCGGGCACTGGGAATAGGTATATAGCAGGGGGTTGTCCGTGAAGGACAAGAGGTCACAGAGTTCCGTTATGCAGGAACTAATTCAGTTGCGTATTGCTTGCGCGGCGGACTGCGGTTGCACCCTGACGGATCTGCACAACGATCTCCTGGATTTCGATATCGGCTTTGGCTCCAGTAATGAATTTCGGACCGACTTAATGAAATACTTGAGAGAGTTGACGAAATTCGGTGCTGTCATTCATCAGCGTCAAGGACAGATTGTTGCAACTGAAACAGGTACAAAGCGATCTGTGGAATTTTTGGGCGTTCAGTCACTTGCAAGACTGGATTGGAATGACATCAAATCGATCCACATAATTGCACAATTTCTAGGCATTAAATCTCGTTCTCTGGCAGTTCTGAAATTGTTAAGGACAGCCGATGGATTAAGAGCCGCTATCCTCAAGGCATTCTATCAACTTCCTCTGAAGGCGCATGTTCCTTCATTATCGCAGGTCCGTAACGCGCTTGCGATTCAGTCGATAGGGGATATGTTTTCCAATGAACTGAATGGATCGCTCAACGGACAGTCGCGATTACCGGAGGATATCGCAATCCTGCTGGCCAGCAGGAATCTCAAAAGACCACGTGAAATAGGTTCTACATCACAACTGCTCGCCAAACTGGCCGCAGAAGCTGTTGGAGCTGAAAATCCGGATCTTCGTTCCCTGAGAAAGGCTATCTACCGGAAGTTTGTAATACATGGGGGAATGGTGTCCAGAATGAGGACCCGCGAATCAACAGTGAAAAAGATGGAGTCTGTGTTCGATCTGGAGGCTTTTGCAGAAGTTGTAAATGGGTTGGCTAAAGAAAATGCTTCAGGTTGGGATGGCAACCGGCGCGCCTATATTTCTCATGTTTGGCGCGCCATATGTTTGCGTAAATTGGAGCAGAATTTGAACGAGAAGGAGTTTAAGACACGCCTCGCGGAGGCACACCGGGCGGGTCATCTATCGTTGGCAATCGCTGATCTCAGAGACAAGTCAAACATATCCGATATTCAGGAATCTGTGACTCGCTACAAAAATACAGAGTGGCATCTGATCAGAGTCGAGGACTAGGGGAGCTTTATGGGGAACGTCCAGAAATTATTGAATACAGAACAGGCATCCTGGGTCTTTGATCACAACATTACTTGGGAAGATGATATCTGGAAAGCCGATCCATTTGACGTGGAAATTGTTCATGCAAATGCGCGTGCCAAGTTCTTTGAACTGCTGTCATCTGTAACGGATGGGCTGACTCCGGCGCAAAATCGTGTGGTGATGTTTCAGGGGCAGAGTGGCGCAGGTAAAACTCACTTATTGCGTGCATTGCGTACCCAGTCGCATACTAGCCAGACGGCATATTTTGGCTATGCGCAGATGACGCCAGATGTGCGGAACTATGCCGACTATTATCTCCGAAGACTTATAAATTCTCTGGAGAAACCGCATAATCCGATTGATGCGACGGAAAATAGTTTTATTCGTATGTCAAATGTGCTTGGAACCGATGCCGAGCTGTTGTCCTGGGACGATCTTGCCTACCTCAGGGAAGAAGCGCTCGATCCAGAGGAACTGGCGGACCTGATCATTGATATTGCTGACGGTATAATTTCATCCCCCAAATTCGAACAGCAGGATCTC
>Ga0307434_1001995_pt1 | contig 10166 bp, 10 predicted proteins | sample SalMarWE160220MG_FD_202156 | JGI IMG/M metagenome (GOLD analysis project Ga0307434, IMG submission 202156) | Salt marsh sediment microbial communities from the Plum Island Ecosystem LTER, Massachusetts, United States - WE1603-220 | ecosystem: Environmental > Aquatic > Marine > Intertidal zone >...
GACTTGTGATGCGTAGCATAACTATCACTGAAGAATTGGTACAGAAATATGATAAGAGATTATTCGAGAAGGCTCCTAATGTAATTCCACAGGATAATGAATTTGAATTAAAGAAAGATGCTGAATTATTTAAGACGGCGGCAATAACACCCAATCAAATAGCACAAAAATGGGGTTATGAGGCGTTCCCTGAAGGAGATGTAAGGTTTATACCCTTTAATCTAACAAGGCTCGATATGATTGCTCCTTCACAGGAAGAAGAACCTGTCAAAGAAATGAAAGGCCTTTGTTCGGTTCGCACAAAAGATTGGAAAGAAAAATATTGGAAGGCATATGTTGACAGGACATTGAAACATGAAGCCAATATGATTTATCCGTTAGGGAAATTCTTTGACGCCCAACAAAAACAGGTTATATCGAATTTGAATAAGTATGGGAAGGGATATAAGGCATCGGAAGTATATCTACCTTCAAAAGATATAGAGGATAAAAAACTTGTAGCATTAATGAAACCCTTAGTACTCGCTATGGTTATATCCGGTGGAGAAACACTTACCCTCGATTTTGATTTAATTATAGAGGGAGGCTTTCAAGGAAATTCGTTAATTATCGAAGATTGGTTTAAATCACGTGAAAATAAAATTATAAGTGTAAATACAGGTAATTTTAAAGATTTAACAAAAACTTTAACAGAAGGTATAAATGAAGGTGAAACGATAAAACAACTTTCTGATAGAGTAGTAAATATCTATGATGATGCAAGAGGTTTTAAAAGTTCAAGAATAGCCAGGACGGAAGTAAACACAGCTACCAATTTCGGGCACATGGAATCAATGAGACAGGCTTCTATCCAAAAAAAGGAATGGATAACCGCTATGGATGATGATGTGAGAAAAACACATGAATTGAATGAAGGAGATGGTTGTATCTCACTTGAAAGGGCTTTTTCGGGTACAGGAGAATCATATCCTGGTCAAATCAATTGTCGTTGCACGGTTATACCGTGTCTTAAATAGTAGGAGGTATAAATGAATGTAAAAAAAATTATGAAGGAAGCGAAAGAAAAAGGGATGGAAACTTGCGATTTATTTAAGGGGCAGAGTTTCAAGATTGAGGATGTGGACGACAAGAAGCATACTATACTCTTTGTCGCGAGTGATGAGACTGTAGATAGGGTTAATGAACGTTTAATGGCAGATGGGTGTCAAGTAGAGAATTATAATAAAACAGGAAAACCTTTTCTTTGGTGTCATAACCGTAGGGTAGATAATTTGCCGCTTGGTAGAGGTATATGGTCGAAAATCTTAGATAGAGAAGTAAAAATACTTACCGAGTTTTATGTTGATAAAGGAAATGCTTGGAGTGAATACTGCAAGACCGTTTACGAAATGTATAGAGATGATTTTATGCAATCTGTTTCTGTTGGATTCATTCCTATCGATAGGCGTTCAGCAAATGAAGGAGAATTAAAAGACTTCCCGGAATTATCAAGTGTTATAACAAAATGGGAACTGCTTGAACATTCTGCTGTACCTATTCCTGCTAATCCTAACGCTGTACAGGAAAAGATACTGCAAGAGAAGTTAGTCGAAGTCAAAGAAGCTATGGCGGATGACCGGATAAAGATACCTTCTATTTGTCTTGAGGATTTCGGATTTAAGGAAGAAGAAAAAGAAAAGGAACCAGAGGCAGAAAAAGAAATAAAAGCAACTTATGATTGCGAATGTATTGAGTGCGGTCATAAAATGGCAAGCGAAGAACATTGTAAAGATATCAAATGTTCTGAATGTGGCGGAGAAATGCGAAGGGTGGAACGTCCAGGGCCAGGTAAAGACATTGACCCTAATATGACTAAGATAACGGTTTATGATTTTGATGGCAAGGAAATTGGAACGGCTTTGATACCTGAGACCGAGATTATCATTGAAGACCCATCACCTGCAACTGTTATCAAGGAGAAACGAGAAGGTAAACTTATTAATATTATTAAACCAAGTATTAGATTAAAGGATTCCGAAGAGAAACCGGAGAATCCAGAGGAGAACGAAGGCTTATCTCTGTCAGACGAACAAATCGATAATTTGAAAGAATCAGTTTGTTCGAATGTTAAAACAGATTTAGTCGATAGTTTCCTTAGAGGGTTTAGGAAGAAATTAGGAATAGTAAACAGTGAAGATAAACCTTAAAAGGAGAAACTATGGACTTAACTTATGAAGAATTAGTGGAAAAACTTACCGGTGATATGTCGGAAGGTATTGTAAAATCTGCAACCGAGTCTCTGCTTGAAACGCCAGAGATGAAAGCCCTTTTCGAACAGCATAAAGCCGGAGAAGTTAATCCACAGGACACAGTAAATGGTGAACCTGTGAAGTTCGCGCAAACATCTCGCTTTTTCAGGGCAGTAGCCCAGCATGACAAGAAAGAACTGCAAGCGATAACCGAAGAAGAGAAAGCGAAGTATATGAAACTTTATAATTGGGACGCGAAAACCTTATCCACGTATATGACAGAAACGAATAACGCTCAAGGGTATTATCTCGTTCCTGTTGAATATTATGCGGAGATAATGAGTTTACCGGTACAGTTTGGAATAGCGAGAAGGGATTGCAGAATGGTTCCTATGGTTAGATTGTCATTGACGGTTCCTAAACTTGCTACACGACCTACAACGCAATGGATTGCTCCCAAAGTTGAACTTTCAGAAAGAGAGAAGAATGTAACTAAACCTACTCTTGAAATGACAACTCTTGAAGCTTGCAAACAAGTAGCCATTGTAGTATTCGAGGAAGAGCTTATCGCTGATGCTACACCCCCAATCGTTGAATTTGTTCGTAACCTGATGGTGGAACAATTCCTGATTGGTGAAGATGACGCATTATTCAATGGTAACGGTGGGAATGGTATTGCCGGTATTTTAGGGACAGCAGGAGTTACAAATGTCCCTATGGGTGCTGGTAAGATAGCCTTTTCCGATATCACAGCCGATGACCTGCTCGACTTACCGGATTCGATTGTCGCAGGTGCAGAACAGAACGGGAAATACTACTTCCATAAGAACATCTTGACGCACATTAGAAAACTTAGAAATGATGATGGTGATTTGATTTGGAACGCAATGGCTGACAATGCACCTGGCACTATTTGGGGTTATCCATACGAAACAGTTCCTACAATGCCCGCTAATGGCGCATCCGCACCAAGTACATCATTTGTTGTTTTCGGTGATTTGAAAAAGTGCGTAATGTTTGGAGATAGACAGACATTACAGGTTAAAATTTTGACTGAGGCAACAATAGACGGCACCAACTTAGCTGAATTTGATTTACTCGGATTAAGATTTGTTGAAAGACTTGATATTAAAGTTGCTCTTGAAGATGGACTTGCTAAACTAACAACCGCGGCAGCGGGAAGCTAAGGGGAGGTGTAAGATGAGAAAATTTATTTGTTTGATGCTCGTACTGTTTGTTATCTCGTTTTCCCTCTTTGGGATTAAGGACTACAAAAACTATACATTGTCGGACGCGCTCTTCACGGAAATTCTTGGAGCCGCCAATGATACTTTTGAGTATATAATCCCTCATGTCGATACTACAATAGACACGACTGCTTATGGTATCGATACGAATCTTACTTATGGCGATGTATGGCCATCTCAATTTGAACCTCAATCATACGAGGCAATTATACAACCGGTAGATTCGAATGATACTTATTCCACTTATGATAGGTGGGCAATGGAAAATTGGGCTTTTGCCTTATTGCTCACTGATGCTGGTGGAGCTGCTGGAGATTCAATAGGCGCAGAAGTGCAGTATAGTTTCGACCGTACGAACTGGACAGTGCCATATACTTTGACGGCGGCAACAGGAACAGTGGGAACGTTATTGACGTATTACCCATTGGATACTTATGATAACTGGAAACTATATCGTTATGCGAGACTGAGAGTATTTAATCTAAGTATTGATAGTGTTACGGTTGATGCGCATATAGTTGGAAGGATTAAAGATTTGATTAAAGGGGAATAAATAAAACCTCTATAACTCTATAACAGGGTGGGGAAATACCCTGCCCTGTTACTAAAAAGGAGAGTATATGTCATTGATAAAATTAAAAAACAGGACATTGGTAAAATACAAGAACGGATTAAATGTAACAGTTGACGCGGATAAAAAAGTCAATGTAGAAGAAGAGTTCTTGCAGTCTTTACCCAAAAGTGCTTATGAACGGGTAAAGGTTAAAGAAGTTGTAAAGGATATCGTGAAAGGCGAGAAAGAAACAAAAGACATGGTGGCTAAAGAGAAGAAATGAGTCTCATACTTCTTGCTGATTTTAAAGAGTTTATACACATGACCGAAATCTATGATGACGTTTTATTACAGAAAATAATGGATTCTACCGAACTTGATGTAGCTAACAATATTTTACAACAGGTTTTAATAGAAACAGCAACAACTGAATACCATGATGGGGATAGAACTAATACTATTCTGCTGGAAAACGGTCTTGTTACCGCTGTGGCTTCCATTAAAACCGATGATGACTGCGATGGTACATATGAAAACCGGTTGGATCCAGATGACTATGTTTGGTACGATAACGGTATCATCCAACTTCATGCCGGTTGGTTCCACGCTCAGAAGAAACTTATAGAGGTTGTCTATACTCATGGATATGTTACTGCTACATTGCCTCTGGATTTAAAACAAACAATTATGAAGGTAATGGCTAATACTTATCAAAAATCCAGGGTAGTACAGGAGAACGAAGAAGAACATCCATTATTATTCTCGCAGAAAGAAATAGATACTGGATTCAAGAAATACAAACAGGTGTCATTGTGATAGAATTTAAAATCAGGGGTACTGCAATAAAAGGACTTGGACGCATTTCTGCGAATGTTATGCCTGCTTCTATCCTTGCCATGAAAGCTACTGCGGAATGGGTTAGAGGTTATGTGGTTAAGTATAAATTAAGCGGACAGGTACTTCATAATAGAAACGGAGGATTGTCAGGGGCGATTCAATCAGATGCGAAAATAAGGGCGGGTTCCGTAATAGGTAGAGTTGGTTCTGGATTGAAGGGGCGAATGTTAGCATACGCAAGAATACATGAACTCGGAGGAATAATAAGAACTAAAGACGCGCCATACTTAATTTTCAAAACCGCGAGTGGATGGGTTAAAACAAAAGAAGTTAAAATGCCTAAACGTTCTTATCTGCAATCTTCTGTAAGAGAAAAGAAACGTGAAATAGTAAATAGGTACGGTAAATTGTTTTATGCGAGTCTTTCAAGAGGAAGCATCCTATGAGTATGTCAAAAGAAACTGCCTGGTTAGATATAGTGGCACGGCTTGCAGCGGTAGCAGGTATTCAAAAGGTTTATGAGGTATGGGTTGACCCTGATTCAATACCGGCATCTCATTTCCCTTGTTATTGTATTGAACCCGATAACTCATCCCCAATAGAAGATACTAATCTTTATAGCGGACGTGGTATGGCAATGTGTTATGAAAATCTGAGGTTAATGCTGTGGCTATGGTTCAGGATATTCCAGAAGGGTAAAGCCGTTACCGGAACAGGAACAGCCAGAGGCGTATTCGATTATGAAGTGGCAACAAAGGTTGCTTTATGCGCATTACCTCTTGATTTAGGGGATAAGGCAACTCATATTAATTTTACCGATACTCGTTATTTAAGGTCTATTGACGAACAAGCTAAAAACGGATTGATTCGAGGGGTAGAAATGGAAATGGAAGTCCCTCTGTTAATCCAATACAGATAGGAGGCAAATTTGGGAGAAGAAAAGAAATCTAAAAAGAAAAAAGACAAAGCAGAATTGATGGAACAAAGGGAAGAATTACTGCAACAATTAATAGAAATACGAGAAAAATTGGTTGAAGTAAACAAGAAAATAAAAGGAGGCAAATAATGCCAGACGGTGCTGTTGGTTCGATAAAAAATATATTAGTCAATACTTTCAAACTTGAATTTGATGCGCAAGACATGGGCGAGGTTTTGCTCGGTGAAGTTGCTTGGCCCAGAGAAATCTATGAATTAATGAACGGAAACTCTGGAAATCCACTCGATAGATTAGGGTTGGCAAAACCCGTTACGGTTAAAGCTACACTCACTGAGATAATAGTTGAAACACTCGAAAAACTTTGGGGTGTAGCATCCACTAATGTTGGTGCTGGTACTGCTGATATAGTAGATGAACTTGTAGCCGTTTCAGGTAAATATGTTGATGGAGATTGGGCTGATTTAGCTCATGGACAAGGTTATGAATCTCCAATTACTGCTGTTTCCGTTAAAGATGCGGCGGATGCCGCCTGTGCCTTATATACGGATTATGTTATGGATTATAATAATGGTAGAATTGCCAGAATCGATGGTGGTCTCATAGCTGATGGGGAAATCGCAAAAGTAACATATACCTATGTGACCCAGGCTTCAAAACGATGGGGTTTAACAGAAGGCTCTCTCGACTTAGAAGGAGAAACAATACTGACAAAATACTTCCCGGAAGATGGCAAGACTTTTTATCTTAAACTTTGGAAAGCTCACATCATAAGTACCCCTGTAGTTATCCCGTTTGCTTTGAGTACGAAAAGTGAAATCGAAATAGAGATAGCGGCGTGTGAAGATTCAACACAGGCAGCAACTGAGAAATTCGGTTTCGCAACTCTTGAATCATAATAGGAGGGAATAGATGGAAATAAAAGTTAAAGAATTCACATGGAAGGACGTAAAGACATTAGACAAGCTGTTTAAGGATATCTTCACTATTCTCAAAGAGAATGCTACAGTAGTAAAAGGAAAAGGCGGCAAAGATGAAATTGCTTTCAAAAATGATATTGAAGCCAGTAGCACGATTATGGAATCATTATCCCCTGAATCCATCGAACAATTTGTACGATGCGGTTTGGTTGATGGGGATAAAGTGGATTTAAATAGTATGAAAGTAACGGAAGTGAAGAAGACTTTTGATTTAATCTTCGAGGAGAACCGCCCTTTTTTCGGGAACTATATGGGAATGAAGACGGGGATGCTAAACATGATCCAGAAGTAATCTGGAATTGGCATGATACAACCTACCAACTCATTAAATCTAATGTCGGAAGTTATAATGAAATATTGGCTATGAGTGCGATTGAATGTAAAAGGATTCTATCCGCTGTAGCTAAATGGGAACGGATAAGCTATGGGGTTCCCTATGATTCCGATTTGACTCCTTCCGGTAGGATGAAATGGCTAATGAATAATGTCTTTAATAAAAAGAAATAAATGGCAATAAAAGCCGGTTCCATCTTTGTAGAAATACTCGGTAAAACCAGAGGATTAAGAACTTCTCTCGGACAATCACAGGGAATGCTTTCCAATTTCTCCAGTACAGGTATTCACGCTTTGGGTGCTCTTACTAAAATTGCCGCAGGGGTTACCCTTGCAATTACAGGTATAGGTATAGCTTCGGTTAAATTGGCTTCTGACTTTGATTTAAAAATGAGAGAAGTCAATACTATCGCGAGAGAAACAGGGGAAGGATTCAACAATATGCGCAAACAAGTCCTCAACCTTTCTTCTCAACTGGGTAAAGATGCTACACAAATGGCAGCAGCCTTATATCAGGTTCAAAGTGCCGGATATAAGGGAGCTGCAGGGATGACGGTATTAAGAGAATCGGTTAAATTGTCTATTGCTGGGCTGGCGGAAATGGAGTCGGTTACTAAGGCGGTATCAGTAGCTCTGAATGTTTGGGGTCTTTCTGCTGATGACGCCACAAAAGTAACGGATGATATGTTCAAGACCGTTGAACTCGGGATTATCAAAGTAGAGAACATCGCTCAAGGATTAGGCTTTGTGGCTGCTAACGCACAAAAGGTCGGTATGTCCTTTAGCGAATTGATGGCAACTGTAGCCACCTTAACAAAAGCTGGGATAAAGAACGAACAAGCCTTTACCGGCATAAGACAGATATTGGCAGCTATTGTAACCCCAAGTCAGGAAGCAAAGAAAGCATTTGAAGGTATCGGTGTATCCGCAAGGACTATAAAGAAAGAAGGTCTGATAGGAGTTATTGAAAAAATAGGAAAAGCTACAGAAGGGGATATTGAGCAAATAGCAAAGTTCATTCCGAACATACGGGCATTGACTGCCACTCTCGCATTGGGCGGCAATATGATGGAAATATATGCACAGAATTTAATCGAGATAGCAAATGATGCCGGAGCGACTGAACGGGCAGTTGAAGAAATAAATAAATCATTCTCCAGATTTATTGAAATCTATAGCAAAAGATTCAAAAATGTATTGATTAATGTAGGAGATGCCGTTATGCCTGTAATCAGGGAAATGGCTGAATCTTTCCTTAAACCTGAAAATCTACAGGAGCTTGCGCTCAGTATAGTTAATTTCGCAGAAATAACTATTAAGGCTTTAAGTAAATTGCCCACTTATATCGGAACTATAAAAGCCACTTTTGTGGATTTTAAGAATTTGGCTTTGGAAGGTCAAAAAGCGTTCGCTATACAAATGCGTATTGCTACTGGTTGGTTTACAAAATGGGGGAATGATTGGGGTGGGGTGATAGATGAAATCAATGAAGATATAGAAAAAAATATCAAAACACAGGATGGTTTAATCGATTCCTATGCTGGAATACAATCAAAAGTAAACGATATAATTCCGTCTTTTGATGTACTCAGGGAAAAAATTCTTGCAGCGTTAGTTCCGGGAACAGAAGAAGCCGCGGGATTACTTGGTGAATTAGATAAATTAGAAGCTAAAACCGAAGAGTTAGGAACTACCGGAACATCTGTCGCAGAAGATTTGAATGATGGGGTAGTTCAAAACAGAATTGAATATGCTCGATTGGGATATGAAATAAGTAGCGGTACAGTTAAATTGGGGCCTTTTGCTGATGGTATGCAGAAGGTATCGGAAGAGACTGGCGAAATACCTACACAAGCTCAATTAGCATATCAAAGTTTAGGTGAAATGTTTGGTACAATGATAAGTAGTGGTGGTGATGCTTTACAAATGGTAAAAAAATTGATAGGTCAATATATTAGATTGAATCTTTTAAAGTCTTTGGGCCCAATGGGTGGGATTGTCGGTGGATTCATGCAGGCTTTCGGATTCCAGCATGGCGGAGCAGTAGCGGGTATGCCTATTGTTGATGTAGGAAGAAAGGTCGCGGTTGCCAATGAGAATCCAAGTAATCCCGAGATTATTTTGGGAGCGGATAACCTAAAGGATTTAGTTACTGTAAATGTAAATACCGCAGACCCTAATACAACGGCAGATTTTATTATTAAATCTTTTGAAAAAGCCGGTCAATCGGCACATGATAGATTTTATCGAGGTATCGGAACAGGCGGGCAAAGAGCAGCGATACAGAGAGATGGGAGCAGATTATGAAAACAGTAACAGCTGACTTCCTTGCACAAAGAGCTTTATTCCAACCTCCAGCGACAATAAAAAATATCGTTTTATCCGAACATGAATTGGATGGAACATTGCTGAATGAATATGATTTGAGTTCAAGATTGAAAGGTGGGTTGCCTATAATCGATAAAGAAATAGAAAAAGAATTAAATGAATTTATTGTCGGGGAAATGACTTTAAAATTCCATGACCCCGATAAATATATTGAAAATATTTTAACGCAATCGAATCGAATGTTTGGATTGAAAGCAAAAGAAACATTTGAAACTTTGAATTTAATTGATGCGGATAATGATACTGTACAGGCTGAATCGAATTGTGCTGTTTTTACTCCTGATGGTAAATATCTATTTATTAGTTCTGCAATTTATGGTTCTGTTGAAGATGAAAAAATAAGAAAATTTTCTGTTGACAGTGAAGGGAATTTAACTTATATAAAAGAAGTGAGTACAGCCAATAATAGAAATATTTATTTTTTGACTGTTACTGAAAACTATATTTATGCGGGTGATTATAGTGGAGGATGGTTTTCTATTTACGACCATGATTTGAATTTACTTAATACTCCCGGAAATACAGGTGGGTCTTGTAGAAGATTATTTGTAAACGAAGATGAGACTTATGCTTGGGGAGTTCAACCCGGGACAGCAAGAGGGGATTTGTGGGATATTAGCGATAAAACAAATCCTATCTTACTCCGTCCTGGAGGTGATAGTTTTT
>Ga0307434_1001997_pt1 | contig 10163 bp, 10 predicted proteins | sample SalMarWE160220MG_FD_202156 | JGI IMG/M metagenome (GOLD analysis project Ga0307434, IMG submission 202156) | Salt marsh sediment microbial communities from the Plum Island Ecosystem LTER, Massachusetts, United States - WE1603-220 | ecosystem: Environmental > Aquatic > Marine > Intertidal zone >...
AAAATAAAGGCTATAAAAGACAATATCTAATATTTATAAATAAAACAGAAGAACAGACCATAAAAATAAGGATATCCTGCAAGCAATTGAAAAAATTAATTAGTATGATTGATAAAAGAAAGCCAGGCAAAAAGATAAAGAAAGCAAGGAAAATAAAATGAATAAATTAGATATAATAACCATAGATAAAATTGATAAATATTTCAAATATTATGCAGATATTAAATTAAAAGGACCGGATGATTTTACTATAGAGGATAGATACTTTTTTGCTGATGAAATACTGGAAAATATCTTTAAGAAAGATAAAGAAAACATTAATTTAGGGACTATTTATGAAAAAGTAGTTTTACTAAATTCGTTGTATAGCACCAATATAATGGGAACGTTTAATGTCGCACTACATATTAAAAAGATTAAAGATTTTAAAAACCGTATTGATAGAGGCGATCCCTATTTAGTATCAGAGATAGCCAGTGTAATAATTAAAAATAAGAAAAAGAATTTTTATAGTTTTGCAACGAAATATTGCCATTGGCACAATGATAAAATGTACCCTATTTATGACAAGTTTGTTACAAAAGCACTGAATGAATACAGCAATAATTATATAGACTTCAACTGCACAGGAATTGATTTTAAGAATTATAAACAGTTTAGAGATGTTATAAATAATTTTTGTGAAGCTTTCGATCTACCAGATGAAGTCAGATATAGAAAAATAGATAAATATTTATGGCAAAAGGGAAAGGAATTACCAGGAGAGTAACCGGAAAGGCAACAGGAAAATTGTTTGGAAAGCTATTTAAATAATTCCTGATATAATTTTTATGATTATTTACAGTTCTTACAGTCTATAAAAAAGAATAGGCAAGATATGTATTTGTATTACACGCTAACGCATTTCTTACAAATACTTATATTTTGGTGAATACCCCAAACCCCTACTTGAGAAAGTTTTAGAATTGGTTATAAAGAGCTTGCACTTCAAAAGAACAAATAATATACTTAATCCAATTAATATAATTAATATATTAATACACTTAATATATTATTAATAATTAAGTAAGGGAATATGATAATATCAATAGCAAACCAAAAGGGCGGGGTAGCAAAAACAACAACAGCCTTAAACTTGGGGGCTGGACTAAACCGGGAAGGATACAAAACCCTACTTATTGATTTGGATTCACAAACAGATCTAACAATAGGCCTGGGGATACCGGAAGTAGAGCATACAAGCAATGATATAATGGACGGCAAGGACATAACCAAAGCTATTTTAAAATTAGAAAATGGCCTAAATGTTATACCCGCAAGTAAAGATCTAAAAGCTACCCAAATATCACTAAACAAAAGCGATGTATTGGCAAAAGCGTTAGCCGGTATAAAAAACAAATATGATTTTATACTTATTGATACCAACCCGGGAATGACAATCTTAACCGTTAATGCCCTATTAACCAGTAATATGATATTAATACCCATTACTCCAGAATACCTTGCGCTTAGGGGCTTAAAAGATTTTAGGGAAACAATAGAGCAATTAAATAATAGGTTTGAAATTACCCCGGCCAAAATAAAGGTCCTAATAACCAATTATGATAAGAGAAAAAGACTTCACCGGGAAGCAATAGAGCTGGTAAAAGAACACTTTAAAAAGGATTTACTTAAAACGATGATAAGAACCAACGTAGCGTTAGCTGAATCTGTATCATATTTTAAGAGCATTTATGATTATCAACCCAATTCACATGGGAGCCAGGATTATAACAATCTAACAAAAGAGATAATAAAGGAAGTGAAAAAACAATGAGTAAAAGAATGGGAAATAACATCTTTTCAGATAAACCGGGAAAGATAAAAGTTGAAACCGGGGAAGATGATTTTACAAGAAGAACCTATATGATCAGAAAGAAATTTATTGACCTAATTGACCGGCAGGCCTATTGGGAACGCAAAGACAAACAACAAGTTTTAGATGAGATTTTAAGCAAATATTATAAAGACAAGGAATTTAAACCTATCCCGGAATAGTAAACCAGGAGTTAAGAGATATTGTTAGGCTTTCCTGGTGGCAAGAGCCAATACAAAGAAAGCAGGAAAAATGAAATTAGAAAATGTAATTTATAGCGGTGATAATTTAACCTGGTTAAAGAAATTTCCTGATAAGTTGGTAGATTTAATTTACCTTGATCCACCATTTTTTAGTAATAGGCATTATGAAGTTATATTCAATGATGGTGAAGAAATAAGAAGTTTTGAAGACAGGTGGAAAGGTGGAATAAATCATTATATTGGATGGATGAAAGAACGTGTTTTTGAATTGCATAGAGTTTTAAAAGATACTGGTTCATTTTATCTACATTGTGATTGGCATGCTTCACATTATTTAAAAGTGATGTGTGATGAGATATTTGAATATAATAATTTTCAAAACGAAATAGTTTGGCAAAAGATAAGATATGATAAATCACAGAGTAACAATTTTGCAAAATTACATGATATTATTTTATTTTATAGCAAAACCAATAAATATATTTATAATCAACAACATTTATCTCCCTCACAAGAATATATTAAAAAATATTATTCCCAAACCGAACCTATCACAAATCGCAAGTATCAGCTTGCTTGTTTTTTTCAAGGTGGTCAGGGTCCTCCCCGTAGATTTGGAGATAAAATATTGGAACCCCCCTCGGGGAAACATTGGATATGGTCACAGGAACGTATAGATGAAGCCATGAAAGAGGGCCGATTAGTTTTTACTGATCCCAATAAACCTCGTTTAAAAAGATATTTAGATGAATACGGGGGAAGAAACATGGGAACTATATGGGATGATATATTTCCAGTAAATGCTGTAGCCAAAGAAAGATATGGTTATCCGACACAAAAACCCGAAGCCCTAATGGAACGTATTATAAAAGCCTCTTCAAATAAAAATGATTTAGTCTTAGATCCTTTTTGTGGTTGCGGAACTACAATCGCAGTTGCGCAGAGACTTCAAAGAAAATGGATAGGGATTGATGTATCACCGTCAGCTTGTAAATTAATGAAAAACAGAGTCGAAAAAAATGGCGCAAGGGGAACTGAAATTATAGGGCAACCGTTAAATATTAAAGAGCTAAAAGCACTACCACCGTTTGAATTTCAAAACTGGTGCGTTGGTGCTTTAGGTGGAACAGTAAATCCCAAAAAAGTTGGGGATATGGGAATAGACGGATTTACTTTTATGAATAGATACCCCATACAGGTTAAGCAATCAGAAGGAATAGGTAGAAATGTAATTGATAATTTTGAAACAGCACTACAAAGAGCAAATCAAGATATGGGTTATATAATAGCTTTCAGCTTTGGCAAGGGTGCTTATGAAGAAGTTGCAGAAGCAAAACAAAGAGGGTTACACATAGACCTTTTAACAGTAGATAAACTTTTGGAATATGAAGAGCCTGCAGGCCGGGGGAAAATATTTTAAAAGGCTATACATTTATTCCTTAATGAAAATTTAAAAGGCTTAGAATTGACTACAGCAAGCAATATTTTAAGTTAAGAGGAAATAGAGGAAATAATGGACGATAAAACGGAAAAAGACGAAATTAAAGACGAAAACAAAACTAATGCAGAGTTATTGAAAGAAGTTAAAAAGCTAAGAGAAGAGACCGAAAAGGATAATAAAAAGAAATGGCAGAATAGCGCTTACAATACCATGATTGTTATTGGTTTGATATTATTGGCAATATATTTTTTTGTGAAGTGTTCTATTTAGAAAATAAATATTGACAAAAAAATTACATTAAATTAAAAACAAAAGGCGGCAATACAAAATGAATAACAATCCTGATAATACAGGCGAAATACAGGCTACAAGAGATAAAAGCGGAAGGTTTATAGAAGGCATAAGCGGAAACATAAAAGGTAAGCCTCCAGGAAGCAAAAACTATTTAACGCTTTTAGAGAGAGCATTGAAGGAATATGAAACAGAAAAAGGCAAGTCTTTATTTAAAAGATTAGCTGAACGTGCCTTTATAAGCGACCAGGTTATGCTAAGCATAGTTAAAAAGTTTATACCGGACCTAAAAGCATTAGAAATAAAAGACAGTGGCCAGGATCAATTAAGAATGATTATAATGTCCAGAGGTTACAGTGAAAAGGAACAGGATTTTATTGATGAGCATATTGTAGAATGGAGAAAACAAACAGGGTTACCTTTTATAATTAAAGATGATCCGGACAATAAACTTACAGAAGAAGAAAAACTAATATTAAAAAGGAAAAAGAAAAAGAGTTTGAAGAAATTAAAGAAAACATTGAAGATTAAAAATTTGAATTTCTACAATGCAATCCAAGGGCTTAGAAATATCTTTTGATGATATATTATGGCTAAATAAAGGAGAATATTGGAAGTACCTGAAGAAGTTAAAATTAAAGAACGAGATACTTTACTTTTTATGTTTTACCAGGCTGGTTTATCCAGGCAACCCAGATTATTTAAAGTAGAAGAAGGCGATGGATTTCCTACAGAAAAAGAATGTATAAAATTTAGAAAACTTATTGATGGGGAATCAAAAAAAAGAAATGTAAAACCCTATGATTTAATAAGATATTTTGCAGAAAACAGAGAAGAATTGATTGATCTATTGGAAGAAGATATACCGGAAATAAAAGTTGAGTTATCACGGATTCCAAAAGATATAAGAGAATTTACTAATGAATTCTTTATTTCAAGATTAAGCAAAAAGGATTATATCGGAATTGAAGAATCGGAAGAATATGGAAAAATGGAAAAATGGGTAGCAAATGATATTGGTTACCTTGTAAAAAGAATTAACTATATAAATGATTTAATTGGTAAGCCCCCCAAAGTCCATGTTAGCCAGGATAAAAATATTAAATTGCTAATAGCTTTAATAGAACAAAAACAGTTTAACCGGACCAATAAAAAAGCCAAGGTTTCTTTTACTTTAAAAGAATATGCTAAATACAGGGGATTTACCGAAGAAGAATTGGCCAGCGGTGGTGGAGAGATATATCAGGAATTAAGAAGGGATCTTTTTTCCGGCGCCATGACATTCTATTCAGTACCAATTGAAAGAAGCGGAAAAGAATATACAATTTATGGTTCACTTTACCAGCTGGAAGTCCCTAAGGACCGGGGCGGAAAATGGACTGTTATGTTTAATGGTAGATATGCGGAAAGCATTGAAAGAATTTTACATGGCAAGGAAAAGGGATATTTTACTCATTGCCTAAAAGAGATAGCAGACCGGACCACTAACAGGGAAATACACCTTCACGAATTTTATAATCAGCTAGTATTTAGAAGAAGGAAATCCGGCACAACAATGCCTACCAAGATTATAAAAATTCTAAAAGCCATGAAACTTCCGGGTAAAATTATGATCAGGCCAAAGGAATGTTTTAAAGTCCTTAAAAATTGCCTGATTTATTTTAGTAGCAATTACCCGGAAGAATTAAAAAGCATTATCATCTATAACAATTATAACAAAAATGAAACCATTAAAATGCCTCTTGGATTAACAGAAGCCTTTAAAGACTACAGCTATAAAGATTTTAGGGATCTTATTTTAAATGCTATCAAGATAAAGGATTTTAGAGAAGCCTTAATATCTTTTAGGGGAAATAAAACTAAGAATAAAAAAAGTAAAAAGACGTTTGATTTAGATGAGATTAACTTAGAAGAAAATGAATTAATAAACAGGATAATTGATTGGGCCTATAGTAATTGGGATATCAAAAAAGATAAACCGGAAGTATATAAATATTTGAATATGTTTATTAATAAAAAAGGCTATGATTTTTTAGAACAGTTATTTAATAAAGAGGCAAATAAATTAAGCCCTAATGCTATTGAGTTTTTATTTAAAGTACTACCGGCAGAGTTAAAGGGGATAAAAACCATGATATTTTACTGTAAATGGTGGGACAAGGAACAGGAGTTTTACTGTAAATGGTGGGACAAATTGTTGAAAGTTTACTGTAAGTGGTGGGACAAGATATATTAAGAGATAAAACAGTTAAAAACCGCACAAATAAAGGCTTTTTTATCAATAGGAGAGTAATTTTAAGCTAGGGGACTAAATTCTTAGTATTACTAAATAAGAGAATACTAAATAGGTAATTGAGGTTTTTTTAATATTTTAAGAGAAAAGAAAATAATAGATAACTAGCAGTTTAAATTACCAGTAACCTTAATAGTAAAAGAACAACATAGTTTTAAAGAAAGCAATTAGGGGGAAAGGAATTTTTTAATAATAGATCTCTTTCACCTAATGGAATTATTATTAAGCAAATAAAGAAAGGAGCTATCATGTATGAATACAAGGTATATAATTTTGAAAACAAGGACCACGTAAGTGAAACAGAGTTCTTTGAAAATCCAGTACTTCACCTGATTAACGATTTAGCTAAAGAGGACTGGGAGATACAGCAAATAATTCCCTGGGAGAAAGAGGGATATAGGGAATATATGGTTATACTTAAAAAAAGAATCAAATAAAAAGAAGAGAAGAGAGCCACCAGAAAGGAAGGGATTTATTAGGTATTAGATCTTATAAATTATAAGCAGAATCTTTTTATGGTGACCCAGCTTCTTATAATCTTTTATATATAGATATACTAATATGCCCCCAGGAGTTCGAATTGAATAATAACTGGTTAGAAATAGCAAAAAACCGGGTAAGAAAAATATTAAGAGAAAGAAGGGTTTGTTGCGGAAAACAACTGGAAGCAAAAATAAGCGAAGCGGGTCCCAACAATCTTAGAGCAGAACCTGACTTTGTAAGCAAAGCTTTAAAAATATTAGCAAAAAGCAAAGAAATTAAAATAAATTATTATGAAGTAGAAAGAAATAAAATAAAATTTTACTTGCCAAAAGATTTTAGTTTGAATTTTGAGGAAGACAAGAAAAGATACATTTTTATAACAGGCCTTTATAAAAAATATAGAGAAATAGCAACTAATCAAAAATATTGTGGAGCCGTGCTAGAAAAAATAGTCCAAAAAGCTGTACTAAAAACTAAATACCGCTGTTTAGGTGGCCCAGGAAAGAGTACCAATAGGTTAGTTATTAATGGAAGAGAAATAAAAGGTGATATTGACTTAATACTTTTTGGCAAAGAAAAAGAGATCCTGGGAGTAGAATGCAAAAATAAAAGAGAGTGGTTTAATCCACACTCAAAGGATATTTGGGAAATTATAGAAAAATGTGTTAACAACAAAGCACTACCGGTCATAATAGCTAGGAAATTTACATATAGTACTAGAATTATTTTTAAAAATTTAGGGATATTAGGATTTGAAACCCATAACCAGTATTTTTTACCGAGTTTAGAAAATAAGATGAAGGATATAAGACATAAAGACGGTCTAGGGTTTGCAGATATTAGATTTAAAGATAAACCAGAGAAAAGATATATAACATTTTTTGATAGTATTGTGAAATCACAGGAGGACTCTTATAGAAATAAATTTTTTTCATGCTTGGATTTACTAAGGGAATATTCTAAACAATTAAGTCTTGAAATTAGTCATAAAGAAAGAGATAGATTGTTTTTTGACTTGTTAAGGGAAATTGGATTAATAGAAAAAGAAGAATATGATTTTGATGAATATTACGATGACCGAAATAACTATTTTTAAATAATAATTAATATACATACATTAAAATTTTTTAGTTATTTTTCTTCAGTTAACTAAAAGTGGAATCTCTATCTAACTCAAATTCAATATAAACCCCCTTATTTTAAAGGTATGAAACCATTAAGGGCATAATTTAAAGGTCTGTAATCGCATTACAGAAAGGCAAATTTAACCCGGATCTCATAAAAGCGTATGAGCCGTTTAAAAACGGTGATAAAACGGTAATTGGAGATTAAAAGAAATGGAAATAATAAAAGAAATAGGTTGCTTAATATTTTTAATAATATCGGTACAGATCATAACAGGTCTGTATTTTAAAAGAGAATAAATATCAGTTTTTGAGGTATAAGCAAATTACCGATTTTAATCGGTGAAAAATCGGATAGAGATGAAAAAGGAAGTAAAATAATGACTCCGTAAGTACGGGTAAAATACGGGACCTAGAGGCATAAGCAAATTAACGTTTAATAACGCGGGACAGGTCATTTTTAAATATAATAATTCTAATTGATAAAACAGGGGAAAAACAATCAGAAGGGCATTTAATTTTTACTGATAATACAGTTGAATAACAGTTAAATGAGATTGATAAAACAAGCGAATAACAAATTCAGGAAGGGAATCCTGAACCGTTTAAATAACGGTGAAAAAACGGGTAGACAGCAGTACGAACCTGGAAGGAAGCTTTTTTATTATAGTAGTGAAATAGTAGTAAACATGATAAATTTTAATATAAATTATAAAAAAAATAATAGAAAGGAAATATTTATGAAGATTAAATATTTGATACCTATTTTGATAGTTGTATTAGTTTTATCTTTAATATTTGTAGGTTGTGGCGATCCTTATAAGAGTAAGCAAGCAAAAGAATATTTAACCCAAACTTCAAAAATATATTCAAATTTTATGGAAAAATATATGCTTGCAAACTCAACACCAAGAATGGGTTTAACTCCAATAATACTAGAAATGCAAAACCTTAAGATTGAATATAATGAAATTGAGACACCCAAAAAATATGAAGATTTAAAAGAAGCTAAAGAATTATGTGTTGAGGGTATGGAAAAAGTCATCCAGGGTTTCATTGCTTTTCAAGCCCAAAGTAGCGATAACGAAGTAACATCATGTTTCCAAGTTGCAGAAAGCAGATTTGATGATATGGAAAAATTATTAGAAAATTATGAAGACGGTTCTTTATTTGTAAATTCGAGATATAAATTTTTCGCAAATCAATCAAGTGAAACAATAGATATAACACCAAAATTACAGTTGCTGGATTATGACAGTAAAAGAGAATCTGATTATATTATTGTTGAAGGTCAGGTAAAAAATATCAGTAGTGAAAAATTAGAAAATGTCGAAGCTATTGTGGAATATTATGATGAAAATGATAATTATATAAAAGCAGATTCTGCATTAATCGAGTATAACCCTATATTACCAGATCAGACATCCCCGTTTAAAGTAATGGGTACTGATAACCCAGAAATAGATAATTATAAGGTTTCGTTTAAAGATTTAACGGGTGGGAAAATATATACTACAAAATAAAAATAAGGAAGCACTAAAAACTATATTAACCAAGTCTTTTAGTTGCTTAAAATGGCTATACAGGGGCTTTAATTGGCTATTGTAAACGTGATCCACAGCATACCTGGGGGCATACCTAAGGGTATAGTAATTATCCAGGAACTTAGTAAATGTTAAACGTGGCACAGTAGCGTATGTTATTCCGCAGTTGAGTATAGGGGGGGGGTAAAAATCGCTGAAAACATATTAAAACGTAAACGTCCGTTAAGCAAAGCATATTACTTTGGGAAACTAAAGCATACCCCATATAAAAAAACTTTTACTGATAAAACAGCATAATAACAGTAGATACAAAACCCTGACAATACAGGCTAAAAACAGGCCATAATTAACGTTAATACGTTTTAAATACGTTGCTGATAATACAGCATAAAAACAGCAAGCCGCCCCTATCCTATCGTAAAAGCACATGACATATAAAATCCGACATATCCGACACAATTATACAAAAAGGAAAACCTGACGAATCTGACACTATTAAAAAAGAGATATCTTTTATTTGAGGTTTACAAAAGTTTACGTTTTGGCGGTTACCGGAAATTTAAAAAAGGCTTCTTATCGTTGCGGTTACTATGGTTATTAAAGGTTTACATAAAGCCTGGCGTAAAGTGTAAAAGAGATAATAAACAAAATCAGTAAACATATTGCATTTATATTTTTTATAGTATAATATTAGTATACATAATTGTAATTATGTATACTAATAACACTAACAGGGGATAGGTAAGAAAATGAGAAGAAAAATACCGGTTACACTAACCGCAGAAGAAATAAATAAAATAATAGCACAGCCAAATAAGAGAGTACCGACCGGACTTAGAAATAAAGCGATCTTATCTTTTATATGGGACTCCGGGGCCCGGGTATCCGATATCACAAATCTAAAACCAGGCAATATAAATATAGGCAAA
>Ga0307434_1001998_pt1 | contig 10160 bp, 13 predicted proteins | sample SalMarWE160220MG_FD_202156 | JGI IMG/M metagenome (GOLD analysis project Ga0307434, IMG submission 202156) | Salt marsh sediment microbial communities from the Plum Island Ecosystem LTER, Massachusetts, United States - WE1603-220 | ecosystem: Environmental > Aquatic > Marine > Intertidal zone >...
ACCTCATCCAGGAAGGCTTCATACTCAGGGATCCACCTGGTACCGCAGTTGGCCTGGTAGGCAACCTTCTTGCCCAGTTTGGTGATGTTCTTCTTGTTAGCCCACAGATAGTTGCGCAGGTATTCGAAGAGGTGCATGTACTTGAAGGGGACTTTGAAACCATACTCCTTGGCCTTTACGTGGGCGAGGACAAAGCCCTCATTGTGAATGTACACGATGTCCTTGCCCAACTTTGCCAAGTTGTCAATAACTCGCTGACCGTACTTTCCGACAAAGCTCGCCCCACCCATGTGCACGTAGCCTGCGAGAGAATTATACTGACCGCCTCTTACTATGGTCATACCTCTGAATAGCTGGCTGTCAAATGTGCCCTCGGGGAAGTTGTCAAACCGGAACGAGTCGAGTGACAGAGCAGGCTTATCAGGGTCGCCCGGTATCAACTGCTGGGGGTCTTCTCCCTCTTCGAATGCCCGGACTAATGCCTCGCGTGCCGGTTTGCCGACTACTACTATGGGGCAGGTGCCTATTTTTTCCTGCATTTTGAAGATAAGGTCAGAAGGGTCAGCTCCGGTCGGGCAGTAACCACTACAGGCCATACAGGTAGTGCACTTGCTCAATATTTCGGCGTCTTTGCCCTCCATGAGCAGCGTAATCTCAGCAATCGCCTTATCCCTATCATAACCGGCATACCTGCAGTTCACCAGGCAGTCGCCGCACAGGTCACACTTCGAAGCATCCCACATTTTTGCCCTCCTTTATAGTAATAGTTTAGTTTTTCTAAAATGTTAGCGCATATTATATCATCTTCCGCATTGGCAAGCGGAAGGGAAAGAACACTGGATGTTTCGATAGATGCAAACATTAAATCAAATTTAAACAGCCTAAAAACTCGTCATCCGAGATACCCTATCAACTCGCGGCTGTGACTTGGATGGCGCAGCTTAGCCAGTGCTTCTTTTTCAATCTGCCGTATTCGCTCCTTGCTGAGACCTAACTCTGTGCCAACCTCTGCCAGGGTTCGACTGTACTCATTGCCCAGCCCAAACCTCAACTCAATGATGCGTCGTTCTCGGGGTGTCAGCGACTCTAATGTTTTGCTCAATTCTTCCCTGAGCAGGCTTGCAGTAGACTGCTCCTCAGGCTGCAGAATCGCCTGATCCGCTATGAAATCGCCGAGTTGGCTTCCATCTTCTCCTACAGGTGTGTCCAAAGAAACCGGGACACCAGAAACCACCTTAAGCAGCGATTCTACCTTTTTGGACGGCAGTCCCGTCTCAGAAGCTAGTTCCTTATCAGTCGGCTGGCAGCCAAGTTTCTGAGCTAAGTTATTCCTTGCCCGTGTCAGCTTCGTCAGATCGTCAACCACATGTCCCGGCAGGCGCACAATGCGTGACTGGTCATTAACTGCTCTGTTGATTGCCTGCCAGATCCAGGGAATAGCGTAGGTACTGAACTTATAGCCCCTCCGATGGTCGAATTTCTGCACTGCCTGCATTAACCCGATATTGCCTTCCTGGATGAGGTCAGGTAGAGGCACGCCCCAATCAATATGTCCCTTGGCCACGCTTACCACCAGGCGCAAATTGGCTTGAATCATACGGTTAGTTGCCTGGCGCGCCTTTTCTCTTATTTGCTCAAAGTGCTTGACAATTTCCGAGCGATGCGCTTCCAGTTTGTCACGGAATTCCGGCAACTGCAGCATCTCCCCAAATTCGACCAGTGAACTTTTCTGGCCTGCCTCTTCCATGATATACCAGGGTATCAGCCGGCTGTCCAGTGACAATTCAATCACGCTCTTTTCGATTCTGGTTTGGCTTACTCCAGTGATTTCAGCTATAGCGCTGGATAATTGCTGATCGATATTGCCATCGATTGCACGACGTAGTTCCGGGTGCGATACTTTATCTGCTATACTCCCGTGAGAAGGAAGTTCCAGATACTGGTAAAGGGCTTCAAAAAGCAAACGCACCCGACTGAAGCGCTCCAACAATACCAACAATAGGTCGATTGCCGAAGGCTGAGCGCCATGCTCGGCAACCCAGTCCTTCTCGAGTCGGACAAGATGCTTGCCCTCCTCTATCTGGCTGGTCAGTATTTTTGTCTCTTCACCATTGAGAAGGGGAGTTTGCCCCACTTCATCGAAGTATAAATTCAACGAATCCTCATCAAGTTCAAACTTTTGCCTTTGAGGAGCAATCTTAATCTCGGGGAATTCTTCTTCCTGGCCAACCTCTTCACCAGCCAAATGCAAATCCTCATCTCCCGAAAAGACTTGTTCTCTATCTTTAACGTTGTCCAAAACCGTTATCATCTTCAACCTCCTTTGTACTCTTCATTCGGCCAACTGCAGCTTTCAAACACGATTATATATACAGAGGCAATCCTTGTATGCGACTTTTATCTCATGCAGACACGGTGATGAGACAGGGAAACATGGGATACTGGAAGATTAGCCAGGAAAACGGGTGAAAATACTGTATAAAAGTTGTTGGTTGGTCTCTAGGGTTCTTGGAGAATTATCTCAAAGGGGCAACTTATGGCCCCAGTGAGACAAACGGCTTCGCAGTCTGTGCACCAGTCGCACTCCACTGTTTCAATAATGGTAATAACATTGTTAACTATCGCCAGAGCATTTAAGTGGCACACGCCAACGCATAACCCACACCCATCACACTTTTGGGGGTCTATAACAGGCATTTCAGCCACGGCTTTCAGTCTCCATTCCAATTATTTTAAAAGTAAAGCTTGCCATCTGTCTGTGATTTTTGTCTCAAGAAGACACCTCCATTATCTTTTGGAGAGCTTCTTTATCCATAATTATTATGCGATGGCGATCCAACTTGATCGTCCCTTCCTCTTCTAATGCCTTTAGCGACCTGCCCACTACCTCCCGAGCAGTACCTGCCATAGCTGCCATTTCTTGCTGTGTAAGCCGTGGCCCACGGCCCATTTCACCTCCGATGTGCTCAAGGAGTATCTTGGCTACCCTGCCGATTACATGCTTGAAAGACAGATCCTCAACCAGCGATACGAGGTGACGCACTCGCCTTGCCAGCACCTTAATTACATTCAATGCTACCTGTGGATGGTCCCGGAGGATAGCTTCCATATCATTCTTCTTTATCCCATAAAGAAGAACGGGTCCCATAGCCCGAGCACTTACTGGATTTGGACCACCATCAAAGATAGGGACATCATTGAAGGACTCCCCGGGGCGCACAATGCTCAAGATCTGCTCCTTTCCTTCGGCCGAGGTCTTGAACACTTTCACCACCCCTGAAGCGACAAAATACAGATTCTCAGGCGGTTCACCCTCAAGCAAGAGCATTTCTGCTCTGTCGGCAGTTTTTTCAAAGAAGAGCTTTCTGATTGACTCCAGCTCAGCGAAGCCAAGATCGGAAAAATATAGAATGCTTTTCAAAAACTCCAACTGCACAGCCATACCTCATATCCTCATACGTGTAGTTTTAATAATGGAGAATTTAGCTAGGCCAAGATAGTTCCTTCCCTAATGTAGCTTCCTTCTTGAACTCTTTTTTACCCATGGGAGTGGTGCTTGTCTGAAGACCCCTCACAGCACCCTGGCTCTCCTGGATGACCACAACAGTTCTGTCTTCGCCAAATCTTTATAAAGTTATTGCGAAACACTAGTTTCAGCTTCCTTTCCAGAGGCATGGGCACTGACATATTGGTGAAAAACGCTCTTACTGTTGGCATATTAAGACCTCCTCAAAATACTCCTTGTTCTTCGACCTCAGGTAACGCTGCATATTGCTTCATTTACTGTCCCCATCTATGGTGTTTAACATAACTGCAAATCACCCTGATTTTAATAATCCGCCAGCTCTTTCGGTTCCTAGATTCTGCAAACCGAGATTACTGACTATCTGAAGTACGGCGTCGCTTTGGTTAAGAGTGTAAAAATGGAAATAACGTAAACCATGCTCCAAAAGGTCAGCACATTGCTCAGTAGCTACCTCTATACCAACTTTCTTTGCCTCCACAGCCGTAGAGCCTGCCTTTTCAAACCGTTGAATAACCTTATCCGGAAGTGTAGCGCCACATATTTGACTAAACCTTTTGGTCCTATCGATGTTAGTAATCGTCATAATACCCGCTATGATTGGGATTTTAATGTCTGCCTTAGCCACTCTTTCCAGAAAATCATAAAAGTAACTGTTATCAAAGAACATCTGAGTTATGGCGAAGTCAGCGCCGGCTTCGATTTTCTGTTTCGTGTAGTACATATCCATTTCGAGGTTTGGCGATTCGCAGTGGCCTTCCGGATAGACGGCTACGCTGATAGAAAAGCCTGACAAGGAGACAGCGAGTTGTACAAGGTCCTTGGCGTAACAGAAGCCGTCCTTTGGTGTAGTGAAACTCTCGGCTCCTTCAGGCGGGTCTCCCCTGAGAGCAAGCACATTTTCAATGCCGAGTTTCATGTAGTCTTCCAGAATAGCTTTAAGCTCGTCTCTATTCTGGTCGACACATGTCAGATGTGGCATGGGGACTAGAGAAGTCTCTTGCAAAATACGCAGTACGACATGCCTCGTATTCTTTAACGTACCGCCACCGGCCCCATATGTTACCGAAACAAAGGCGGGATTGAGGGCCTCAAATCTAGCAATATTCTTAAGTAGCTGATCTTCCGCTGCCTTATCCTTGGGCGGGAAAAACTCAAAGGAAAGGCTTTCCCCTTTCTCTGCCATGAACTGACCTATTCTCATATTAGTCACCCTCATATCGCCGAAATCACGACGACTCACATAAATTCCGCCAGGAGTTTCTCAACTCGACGGGGGTCAATTTTCTGTTTCACCAGCGGTTCTTCGCTCAGTGCCGGTAGCTGGTCTTCGTAAACCGGTAAATTTTCTTCGTAGATAATTCCGATGGGAATTCTCTCTCCCCATATAAGTGCCTTTTTCAGTGCTGCATTCTTGTCGCTGGGGTCATACCTTTCGTCTTCCAGATTATATACCCGTTCCCGATACCACTGGAAGGTATTCTTATGGTTGAATGAGACGCAGGGTTGCAGAATATCGATGAGGGCGAATCCCCGATGAGTAATACCCTTTTTAATAAGGTGGGAAAGGTGGTCTATATCCCCGGCGAAGCCTCTGCCGACGAAACTGGCACCGCTGACTATCGCCAGGGCGATAGGATTTACCGGGCTAGCTGCTCCATAAGGCGTCGTCTTAGTGATAAAACCGACATCACTGGTAGGGGATGCTTGTCCCTTGGTCAGCCCGTAGACCTGATTATTATGTACCAGATAGGTAATATCATGATTGCGACGGGCAGCATGGAGAAAATGGTTGCCTCCCTCGCCGTAGGCATCCCCATCGCCGCTGACGGCGATGACTATCAACTCAGAATTGGCAATCTTGGCGCCGATAGCTGGCGGAACCGGTCTGCCATGCAGGGAGTTGAACACATTGCCTCTGGTGTAGTGAGGTAGCTTGCCTGCCTGGCCGATACCGGAGACTAATAAGACCTGATGAGGCTCAATCTCCATCTCGATCAGTGCTCTATTTAATGCCTCCAATATGCCGAAGTTGCCGCAACCTGGACACCACGCCGGCTTAAGTCCGGCATAATCAGACACTGTAACCATCTTTAGCCCCCTTCCTTTCTCACTGCTTGGGCGATATAGCCTGGTGTAAAGGGCCGCCCATCGTATTTCAGGATTCGACCGCTAACATCATATCCCGTTTCTGCCTTTATGAGGCGGGCAAGCTGTCCCGTAGCATTGTTTTCAATGACGTAGCTATTTCGGGCCTTACTGACAGCATCGGCTACCGCCTTCGCCGGGAAAGGCCATAGTTCATTGAGGTGAAGCATATTGACGCTGGCGTCTTCCTTGCGTAGGATATCCACTGCCTCATGGATAGCCCCATAAGTACTGCCCCAGCCTATAAGAGTTGTTTCCGCCTTTTTAGAACCATACTTCTGTGGTGTGCCGATCTCCTTTTCAAGTGGAAAAAGCTTCCGCAGTCTTTTCTGCACCTGTGCCGTCCTCTCCCCAGCATCTTCCGTGAGGTGTCCTTCTTCATCGTGCTCGTCGCAGTCGGTGACCACCAGTGCCTTGCCCAGACCGGGGAAGGCGCGGGGAGAAATACCGGACTTTGTTACCCTGTGTCTCATGTACTCCAAGGGGTTATCCTCTTTCTCTGAAAATAACGTGCCGCGGTCAATTGTTATCTGCGAGAGGTCTAACGGGTCAACGGTGGCGTAGGAGCTTGCCAGATGATGGTCGGTTAAAATAATAACCGGCAGTTGATATTTTTCTGCCCAGTTAAAAGCGTTGATCGTTACCCAGAAGGCATCTTCAATGGTAGCCGGTGCCAAGACAGCCCTGGGGAAATCGCCGTGGTGAGCATGAAGCACAAACTGAAGGTCACCCTGTTCCGTTCGGGTAGGTAAGCCTACAGCTGGACCCGGTCGCTGCCCATCAATTATCACTATTGGTGTTTCAGTAATGCCCGCCAGCCCTATGCCTTCCACCATGAGGCAAAGGCCGCTGCCAGAGGTGGCAGTCATGGCCCTAACACCAGCGTAGGCAGCCCCAATAGCCATGTTGATGGCAGCTATCTCATCCTCAGCGTGGACCATTACCAAGTCAAGGTCTTTTGATTTGGCTGCCATATATTCCATGATAGAGCTGGCAGGGGTCATAGGATAGGCAGCCATGAATTTGCATCCTGCGGCAATGGCCCCCAGAGATATTGCCTCATTGCCATTGACCAGCATTCTCTTAGTCTCAGAGAGGGGCTTGAGCTTACTAAGGTTGCCTTTGTGCTCAGACTGGACATAATCGTATCCCGCCTTTGCCGCTGCAATATTCCTATCGCCAACTTCGCCCTTCCCGAACCGGTCTACCAGAACCATATTTAACACGTTCAGATCGTAATTTACCGCGGAAAGGGCAGCACCGAGGGCGACGGTATTGATCATGAGCTTGTCTCCGGCCTTTTCTTCGGCCAGCTTCTCCAGCGGTATGCTCAAAAGGCTATCGTTATTATCGCTGATTCCCTTTACCTTTTCGCCATCGAAAATGATAATGCCTCGAGTAACCATCTCCGGTTGGTGCAATTCGATACTGTCCCTGTTAAGCGCAATCAGTATGTCCACGTCTTCGGCAATAGCGGCTACCTTGCCGTCACTGACCCTGACGCGGAAGAAGTTATGTCCGCCTCTAACTCTGGACTCGTAATCCTGGTCAGCGAAGATATGGTAACCGCCGCGGGCAAAGACTTTAGCCAGCAGGAATCCTATGGACTGCACTCCCTGCCCGGCTTCTCCCCCAACCATAAAATTAAAGTCAACAGGCATTAATCACCTCTAGACTAGCTCTTCTTAATGTTTGTCGATAACCTCATCCACCCACTTCATAGCAGCAATCGTGGTGGGAAAACCCGCCGTGGTAAACGCCAGAAGCACAGCATGGCGGAGCTCATCGGTGGTTACGCCTTCTGCAAGCGCCCGTCGGGCGTGTGACCTTACCCCGCCCTCCGAATTCAAGCCAATGGCAATGCCCAGCTTTATCAGTCGCCTTGCCTTTTCATTCAGCGAACCCCAGCCATGACATTTGAGAGCCAACTCATCATAAGCTTTGGCTATCTCAGGAAATTGCTGCTGAAATTCTTTGTAAATATTTGGCAAATAAGTCACAATACTCCTCCTTTCGCTATTATGCTCGTTATGTGCCCTTGATTATCGCCCCCCGGCTCAAATGTTGGGCACGCACCCGGGCGCTCTGATCATTAATACTGGAATGCCGCTCGCTCTGAGAACTTTTTCAGCGACACTGCCATGAGCCCACCGGCTGGGACCGGAGCGACCATGGCTCGCCATAACAATCAGGTCACATCCATACTGTTTCGCGTAGCCGACTATTGCCTCATCAGGCTTCCAAAGAAGCACCTCTGTACTTACATTGATTCCTTTAGCTGCCATTGCTTTAGCTATTCTGTCAAGATATTTCTGTGCCTGCTTCTCTTTCTTGCCGAATGCCTCAGGTATAAGTCGCTGACCCAGTGGCTGGCTGGGCTCCTCAAGGGCTCTATAGCCCTTAACGCGCTCAGTAACGCTGACCAAGATGACCTCTTCTGTGTCGCAGCCTTTAGCTAACTCTTCTACATGGGGAAGTGCACACTCGGCCAACTTAGAGCCATCTAATGGAACTAAAATTTTCTTGTACATTTTGACCTCCTTCTGATCTTCTTACACGATTGACCTGATAGGGCTCAGATTTTCATTTTTGTTCCTAGCATATCATTCCCTCCTTCTGACATATCCTGATTCAGAGTAAAGCCTCGATTATTGCCTTATTGAATTTCGGCAGGTCAGCAGGTTTACGCGCGGTGATGATATTGCCATCCCTGACCATCGGCTCATTAACCCAGATAGCGCCGGCATTTTTCAGGTCTACCGCTACCGAAGGCCATGAAGTTACACGGCGCCCTTTGACTATATCGGCTGAGATCAGAAGCTGAGGGCCGTGGCAGACTGCGGCTATTATCTTGCCCTCAGCGTGCGCCTTTCGTACCAGATCAACCATCGGCTGGTACAGGCGCATCTTGTCGGGAGCACAGCCGCCGGGGATAATTATGGCATCAAATTGACTGGCTTCAACCTTATCGGCGGTTGTGTCTACTGTCACTTCGGCCAGGCTTCTCTTTCCCCTGTAACTTTTCTTTGAGCCACTGCCCACAATCAACACTCTAGCACCGGCATCTTTCATCGCTCGCAGTGGTTCCGTGAGCTCAGAGTCTTCAAAATGTTCCTCAGCCAGAATGGCAATGCGCTTTCCTGCAAGCATACGTTATCTCCTTTCTGAATTGGTCGTCTCTCTCCTGGTTTGAGCTTTTTTCACCTTCCTTTTGCGTGGTGTTGAATTACTTGAAGTAAGAAGGTCAAGCGAAATCTCATCATCTTGAGCCACCAGCAAATGCAGGTCTTCGGTGATGCCATCAATGCATCCGAGAACCGGCATTATCGCTTCAGCCAGGCTTTGTTTGTCTGCAGCTTCAACCATGGCAATGACATTGGGATACCCTTCCAGCCGGTCAGCAAGAATAACCTCTGCCCTGCTCCGCAGCATTTGAACCGCGTATTCGCAGCTCCTATCTACAATATCAAGTAACATGTACGCCCTTGCGCTCATTTCTTTGCACCTCTTTATTCACCCATGATTTCTGGACGATGCCACGCTGCGATAAGATGGGACTCGAAGCAATCCAGCGTTTGCCATCCGGGGCAGAAGAGCACAAGCTCATGAACATCGAGAATGGAACGTACTGTCGTCCTGTTTAAAGACTGAGTTTGCGGATGTTGAGCTAATGCAACCACCATTGATTTTCTCCAGGAATACTTCGGTAGGGATATTCTATAAAGCAGGCAATGGAAAAGTCATAAAATGCAGGGGGAAAAAGTTACAAAACTATGACATTTGGGAAAGTATTGGAGAGGTCGGGCAGAAAGCACTTTCAGGCGGACTGCAGGTCCATGATGTAGCCTGTCTTGGGTATGGTGCGAATGAGCTTGGGATTGTTAGGTTCACTCTCTATCTTTTCTCTTAGGCGGCTAATCCACGTGCGCAGTATCTGTAAATCGTCCCGATACTCAGGCCCCCAGATTCGTGTGAGAAGGTCACTGTACAGCATAAGACTCCCAGCGTTCTGGGCAAGCTCGCTGAGCAGAAGCCACTCGATGCGGGTCAAGCGAGCTTCTTTCCCTCGTACAATGACAAGGCGCTTTTTGAAATCAATGACCAAATCACCCAGGGAAACTTGGTCACGGATTTTCCGTTTCTCATCCGGTGACAGACGCCGCCTCACCGCCTCAATTCGTGCTATCAGTTCATCGGGGCTGAAAGGCTTGGCCAGATAGTCATCGGCACCGAGGCTAAGCCCCTTCACCTTGTCTGCATTGGTTCCCTTAGCGCTGAGGATGATAGCCGGCACCGGGGAAAAGGTGCGGAGCTCCTTTAATGTCTCAAAACCGTCCTTTTTGGGCATCAAGATATCAAGCACCACCAGGTCCGGCTCCTGCGCCTCCACCTGCCCTAAAGCCTCTACTCCGTTGCTAGCGGTAAGAACCTCGTAGCCTGAAGCCCTTAGCTTGGAGCTGAGGAAATTAAGAATGCGCTGCTCATCATC
>Ga0307434_1002001_pt1 | contig 10157 bp, 10 predicted proteins | sample SalMarWE160220MG_FD_202156 | JGI IMG/M metagenome (GOLD analysis project Ga0307434, IMG submission 202156) | Salt marsh sediment microbial communities from the Plum Island Ecosystem LTER, Massachusetts, United States - WE1603-220 | ecosystem: Environmental > Aquatic > Marine > Intertidal zone >...
GTCGGTTAAATCTGCAAAGTCTTTTACGTACTTTATTCTCTCTTTGGGAGTTAATTTGTAGAAACCTGAGACTTGAGAAGTTTTTTTCATTGTGATGCCTCTTTTACAACGCAGTTTACTTGAGCGGAATCGCATATGAATTTAACTGAATCATGAATTTTGCTGTTGTTCTACACTCTTTCGGTGCAGGATATGTAATAGACGATGTCTTTTGTGAATTCTCGCCATTCCTCTGCTATACTTCGAACTTCAGTCTCTGAGAGTATTCTTTCATCAGAGTAGAATCTTGAAAATGTTCGTTTGACACCCAAATCGCCTGCGGGAATACAGGCGTTTCTCTTTAAACCAGCGGACAGCACCATCTCGGCAGTCCAAGGTCCTACTCCACGAAACTTTTTCAGCGTCTCCGCCACCTGCTCGTTTGAGAGTGACCTTAAACTCTCAGGATCGAATTCTGCATCCGCGGCTTGGTCGGCTATTCCTTTGATGTAGTCTGCTTTTCGCCAGCTTAATCCACAGTGCCTTATCTCTTCAAGAGTTGCCTCAGCAAGCCTCTTGGCTGTTGGAAAATCATAGTATGTGGCATCCTCTGCTTCTGTTTGTTCACCGAATCTGGTTACCATCTTGTTTGTAATCGAAAAAGCTACGCGTATTGAGATTTGCTGCTGGATTATCGATTTGATTATGCTCTCAAAAACCGTGGCTCCGATGCTTCCAGCTTTCAATCCATAAAATCTTCGCTTCAAGTCTCTTAAGACTGGGTCTTTATTCATGAAAGCATAGAGGCTAGTCAAGTCTTGGCTGAAAGAGAATATCCAGTCCAGATTCCCTGATAATTCCTGTCTTTCCTGTTTATTAATAGTCTGGAAGTATTTTGCCTCGATTTTGGACTCCTCAACTGTGCCTAAGGACCGTAATGCAACGGGAATCAGCCTGCCAGAATCTAACCGTATTGCCCGCCTCCACACTCCCTCTTCAAAGAATTCTGGCATCGGCTTTTCGTAGCCAAAAACACGGCAGTTCAGCTCAAAATCGTATGGCGGCTTGGGGTAGATGTGGAAACAGTGGGATGACAATTATGTTGCCTCTCTTTTTGCACTCAGCAAACTGTTGTTTCCCCTAAATAAAACATAACAAAAAAAGAGGGTTCGGGTAGAGTTACTCGCTCCAAGTTTGGTTTGAAAATTCGATTGCGTGCAGAACTTTTTGTTTGAAGTCGCTGTCTTTGCACTCGAAGGTGTACATTGCGAAGCCGTCGAAGGCGAAAAAGTGCATTCTGCCTGTTTGATAGATTATATTCGGTTTGGCTATTTTCGCCAATTCCAGAAACTCTTTTCTCTTGAATTTAACTCGATACGCGCTGGTGTGCTGCGCTGCTACTATAGCGGCTGTTGTAGCTGCTGTTGCCATCTTTCATCAACCTCAACATATTATCTCATCTTTTTATGCTATAGTCTTTCCGTCTTTCCCCTTTTGATAAAGTGTGCCGAAGCGCCAGAAACCCTGAATCCAACCTCTATAAATTGATGTTTAAACCTAAGTTTTCAGGGACGAAACCTCATGTGGACAAGCTGGAGACCCGACGCAAAAGCCGTTCTCAGGGACAAGAAGGCTCGAACTAGCTTAGCAAGATACTTCGCAGTCATGGACGACGACAAACCAGCCAAGTTCCTTATCGCCAAAAAACTACCCGCCACATTCAACAAAAACGATTCACTAACAAAACTGTGGAAAATCCATGAACAACTCACCGAAGAGTTCCGTCGCCTCGAAAAGGAAATAGACACCCGACAAAAACACCTAAAAGAATTAAACACTCCAGAGAAATCATTTCTTGACCTGAAAACAGAAATAGCAAACCACACCCTTGAAAATTGCCGCCTCTGTACCCGCAGATGCGGCTCCAACAGGCTCAAGGGAGAATTAGGTTACTGCAAGTGCGGAACGCAAATTGCAGTCTCAACCATATTCCCGCATACTGGCGAAGAGCCTGAACTGGTTCCCTCCGGAACAATATTCACTTTAGGCTGCACCCTCCGATGTCTCCACTGCCAAAACTGGGGTATATCCCAGTGGTTCGAATCGGGAAACATCTACTCACCCCAGCAGTTGGCTAGGGCGGTGGAGACTCTTCGTAAAGGCGGCTGCAGAAACGTCAATCTTGTGGGTGGAGACCCTACTTCATGGCTGCCTCAGTGGCTTGAAACCTTTAGACACGTTGATGTGAATGTGCCCGTGGTTTGGAACTCCAACTCTTACTACAGCTTAGAGACAGCAAAACTTCTCGCCGGATTCGTGGACGTATATCTCCTCGACTTCAAGTATGGACCCAAAGAGTGCGCAGAAAAGATTTCAGACGCTCCCGGCTATTGGATAGCTTGCACCCTAAACCACTTATACGCCAAAAAATATGGAGAACTTATCATCCGCGTCTTGGTGTTACCCGGACATCTTGAATGCTGCACAAAGAATATCTTGAACTGGATTGCCGAAAACCTCGGAGACTGGGTTCGCGTAAACTTGATGTTCCAATATCACCCGGAATGGAGAAGCCACGAAATATCGGAAATGCGAAGGAGACTCACGGAAAGGGAGAGGAACCGTGCCATCGAACTGGCGAAAGAGGCAAGATTAACCAATTTTATAACATAAAAGTTTGAGAGTCAAAGCTATTCTTTCGTCGTAGACGCAATATCGAAGTCTGGAGTTAACCCTTCTCGGTAATCTTCGTTAAACGTAAAAGACTAGGTACGTGGTTATTCCGAACATCAAAGATATAAGCCAAAGCAGAACCGTGATGTCCATGAGTCTCTTCCTTCTGCTGCACGCAGCAATATTAGATGGACGGAGAGCCCACGCTCCCACCAAAATTATTCCCATGATCATTGCGATAGCTCCTGGGACAGCATGAATCCAGGTTGTTTGGACTCCAAGTTCGGAAGTTGCGGTCGTAAAGAAGTCATAGCCTTCAGAGAATGAAGGTCCCATTACTACTAAAAGGGAAAGTATGTGCAGGATAACTGCTATTCCCATGATGCCTCCATGTATCTTGAATTTTCTTTTATTCTTGTAAACCAAGCCGATGACAATGATTAGGAACATTACTATCTGTAGTATGAGGTTGATGTCTGTCTGAAGGACTGCTTCAGTTCCAAAGATTCCTGTCAATCTGATTTCCCCCAAAAATTATCATATACAACAAATATACTGCCCAAAAACGTTAAAAGATTTTTCATGCCACGCTGGACACGCCTCGGCTTCTACATGAATCCGGAATCTATTTTTCAAGCATCTACTTTATATATCAAGGTAGAAACAAAAAGGGAAAAGGCGAAGAACATGCGATATTGCCCTGAATGCGGCGGCGAACTACAATATGAATCCCGTACGAAACGTTATGTTTGCAAGAGCTGCGGACTTTCTCTCACCCCTCAAGAACTCTTCGAGCTGCGTGAAAAACTAAGACCACGATTCGAAACCGAAGAGGACCAGCGCCAACAACAGAGAAAGGATTACCTGAAGTGGTGGCTCGGCAAGAAAAAATAGCATCTGCCAAAACGTAACGTTTTGACAACAACGTAGGTAACATGCTTTTTAACTGAAACTTCACTCGCAAACAAAGCAGTTATTACCCCTCAAGTTTAATTTAGTAACCAGATTCCCTTCATGTCAGGTGTTTTCATGGATCAGTTTGTAGAAATAATCTGCGTCGGAAACGAACTTCTCATAGGCAAAACCCTGAACACAAACGCCCAATGGCTAACCAAAAGAATCACCACTCTGGGACTAACCACACGCCACGTCACCGTTGTGGGCGACGACATCGACGAAATATCTGGTGTTATACAAGAAGCGATTCAACGCAGCCCCAGTTTCATCTTAACCACGGGAGGGTTAGGTCCCACCTTTGACGACAAAACCTTGGAAGGCTTAGCTAAGGCGTTGGGACGCAGAATCGAAATCAACGAAGAGGCTTTGAAGATGGTTAAGGAGAAGTACCTCAGCTATGTTCAGGAGGGTAGGATGGAGGCGGCTGAGTTGACTCCTCCTCGTGTAAAGATGGCTAAGCTTCCAGAAGGAGCCACACCTCTATATAACCCAGTTGGAACCGCCCCGGCAGTAGTTGCTGAGCATGAAAAGGTGACCGTAATAGCTCTTCCCGGAGTCCCCTCTGAGATGAAAAGCATATTTGACGAGTCAGTGGCTTCTGCCCTGAAGAAAGCTGCACATGGCGTAACTTTCTTTGAAACAAGCATAGAGGCTACAAAGGTCATAGAGTCAGAGATGGCTCCTCTCATCGAGAAGGTGATGCACAGCAACCCTCACGTTTACATAAAGTCCCACCCGAAAGGGGCTGAAAGGGTTCCGCGCATAGAATTTCATCTCTCCACAACAGCCAAAGAATCCAGCACTGCCAGAAAACATGTCAGCAAAGCCCTCATTCAGCTTACGGAGCTGATTCAGGAAAAGGGCGGAAAAATCAAGCCCGTCAAATCAGAAACCTGAAGTGACCTAAAGGCTCTTCGTGAGAGCGGATGGCAGAAATATGAAGTCTAGCAAGAAGGATTCCTTGAAGGTGAAGGAGTATCGTTCTAGACTAGAAAACGCGGAGGGATACGGGGAAGTTTGGGAGATAGTGAAAGCTACAGTTAAAAGTTCTTTGAATGAACGAAGAGTCGGAATGATGCTGTTTCTCGACGATCTTCCCCTCCGGCTAGGAGCCTACCATTCCTTGGGAACCAACAACATTGTCTTGAATCGCGCCCTCGTGAACATCGTTGAGGCAGCATCAAAATCCAAGCGTTTAATCAACTCTTTCGTCTATGTCCTGCTTCTCCATGAGTATCTCCACGCTTTAGGACGCCCAAAAGAATCACAGGTTAGAGCCTTAGTGTACAAGATTTCCAGAGAATCCTTTGGCACAGACCACATCACTACGCAGCTAGCAGAGCTCGGTCCATGGTCCATCCTGAAAGGCATCCCGTTAGACACCATGGATGTTCCAAAACGCGTCATAGAAAGCGTGAAAGATTTTGAAAAAGTGGACAAAAAATACATTATCTGACCTAACTGCCACATAAAATTACTTATGGGACTTATAATAATGTATTAATAACTATAAAAACAAAAGGAGAAATGAATCAAACAAAAACGAGTGGAAAAAAGGGTACAAAGGAATAAGCCACTCGATTAACCAGCTTCTCTTGCTAAGACTTCGCTAGAATTATACTTTGATACCATACACATGTGCGAAAGGTTAGTATTATTGTGATTTTGGATAAGCCACTCTTTTTCTAATGATTATTGCAATTAGAGTGGCAACCAAGAATAACGGTAGAATAAACCATGATGTAAACTCTGGAATATATCCAGATGGTGTGTATCTTTCATTTTTGTTTGATTCTGTGGAGCCCACTCCTGCGTGGGGGATTCCTCCGATGGCGTATAACATGTCATCTACGACGGCAACGCCTAATAGCAAGCGGGGCGTCGGCATTGGAGTAGCAATGCTCCAGCTATCGCTTTCAGGATCATAGACCCGATGCTCATCATCCCATAGTACATGTATTCTTTTGGGAGCAAACACACCTGTAGTTGCAGCTGCAGCTGCCTTTTCGGTAAACCAAGTAGGCATGCTACTCCCAAAGGCCCATGTGTCGGTGGCAGGATAATATATTTGGTTGATGTCACTAGCAGGCTCACCCCACCCTATGCTTCCTATGACGTAAATTTTGTTGCTGACAACCGCAGATGCGTAGCCTGCGACAGCAGTTGGTATAGGCGTCTTTGTGGTCCACGAATCAGTTTTAGGGTCATAAACTTCGGTCACGTTAATGGCTCTTGGCCACGCGCCATAGCCATATATCTCGGTTCCGCCTATGAGGTAGATTTTGTCGTCGACAACGTTTGCAGATAAATCAGCCCTAACCGTGGGCATTGGAGTTCTGGTTTCCCAAGTGTCTGTTAACGGATCATAGACTTCGTTTGCTCCGGTATATCCCTCGTCAGTTTCTCCGCCTATCACGTAGATTTTGTTTTGAACGACAGCTATCCCAAACCTGTTTCTTGCGGTGGGCATCGGTTCTTTGGTAGCCCAACTGTCGGTGGCAGGATCGTACATTTCGTTTGTGCCAACGTGGCCGGTGACGTTAATTTGGCCACTAAGGTATCCCCCAATTGCATATATTTTTTCATCTACTACGGCAACTCCAAGTCTCCTTCTTGCCGTGGGCATGTCAGCCATAGTTTCCCAAGAATCCCCCATTGCCTTAGCGAGGGGAACCAATACAGTTGACAGTGAAGTGGAGATAAGAAGTACAACAACTAAGGATTGAATCATTTTGTTCATATGTGACTGTCACCTATCCATAATATAATACAACTAACTGAAAGTTAAACTTTTTGATGTTGTATTAATAAAAAAAGGGGGGGAAAATTATTTGCGTTTTTTCTTGATTGCTATTGCAACTATAGCGGTTACGATTATTGTGGAAAGGGCTATGGTGAATATAGCCATTTCTATCAGTGGTACTGAGTTGTTTTTTGGTTGAGGTGAAGAGTTAGTGGGCAGGGCGGTTGAAGTCTCTCCATACGGGAGACCTCCAGATGTGCCTGTGGCTTGACAATACATGATTTCTTTTGTGTCCGCCCAGATTCCAACTTTAATGCCGAAGTATGAAGCGTAATACTTGTCGAAATATAGTTGAACTTGCCAAAAAGGATGTAGTGTTAAAGTTTCTTTTGGGTACATGAAACATTCTGCTGTTAAAGATTCATCTACTATGTTAAACTCAATGTCTGTCAAAGTGTTTTCGGCCGTGTAGACCTGTAGTTTGTAATCTTTTGCGGCTTCCATTGCTATTTCGATGGCTTCTTCCCTCGATACGTTTATGCTGCTATTGCCTATCTTGTAGAGGTTCCAATCGTCCTTGAACCAGTATAGAGAGCCATCTCTAAAAGTAATGCTTACTGCATTCTGTGGTGCATCAACACCGTTGACCGTTTGTATCCATTCGAAGGATGTGTCTGTGATAGGTTCCTCATCTGGGTCAGTCCAGACATCTCTAATCGATAATGTAAACTTCACATCATCCATTGCTGTAGTCGTGTTTTTTACCTCGTTAACAGTATCTAACATGTTGTGCATCGCTTGAAGGTATGAGGCTCCCGCAAAGCTTTGGTATCGTTGGAGAAAACCCTTAGCCAAAGCAATGACATTAGTGGATTGTGCTTCAGCATGAATCGGTGAACCTTTGAGTACATCTATGATACAGGAAGATAGAGTTCTATCTCTAAATATGCACATCACATGTAGTTTGCTTTCATCAGCCCCGTCTAAGGTGTATACTATACTCTCTTGAGACATACTCAAATAGGAAGACTCTGCGTAGTTGTCTATTTTGGCATTATATTTTGTCAGGTCAAGGTTGACTACCTCCTCCAAGAAGGCCAATGACTTTTCTTGGGCAGTTGACGCTTCTGAATATACCGTTGGCATTAGCGCAAGTGAAACAACAAGAAATGCTATAAGAATAAGACCCATACGAGATCTTTTCAACGCGAGTTTCATTCACAAATCACTCCTTTAATAGTATAATACTATGTAGCTGTCGCCAAAGACTCTCATGTGACTTAGCACTGGTTCTCCAGACATTCCGGGTCGATAGTATCCATTCCAAAGTTCACTTTGATCGAAGGGTAATCCATAAATCCATTGTGATGCTGAATTGAGGGCATCATGTACAGTCTTGTGGTCGTGAAGGGCGAAATAGTAGAAATATTTGATGAAGTTGCCGTAACAATAGCCGTACGGCCCTGCCGTTTCACTGAGGTTCGGTGAGATCTGATGAAAACTTATGAAACAACGATCAGAGTTATCTGGAGTGTGAAAGCCGTCATAGTCAAAGGAGCGATGTGTCCAACAGTGAGCCATCCCGCAAGGAGTGGGATAATATGTCCCTACAGTGTCAGCTTGGTTGCATGTCCAAATGAAAATAAAGCGATGAGTCTCAGAATCAGTTAGATTGTAGATGTTCTCGTCTCTAATCCCGATGTCGGGCGAGTTCCCAAGATCGGAGTATAAGTAGTAGTGCGTTATATAGTCATAGATATCGTCGTCATAAATGAAGCCATGTCCAGTGTGAAAAACCACCGAATACTGATAATAATCATTGGCTATTCCAGTTTTTGTTTCTACATTGTCTTTATTTGTTGGTGTATCGTAACCGTTATACGGATTATACGGCGATGAATATCCGCTAAAGAATGGCGAAATGTAGTTAATGACACCTATCGCCTCAAGATTGTCATCATAGTCCACCAGATAATTGGAACCCCATAACATGCTAGTTTTGGGAACTGCTTGCACAGCTTTTATACCAATCAGCTGTGGTGTTGAAAAAGCAATTAAAAGAAGAATCCAGATGGTACCGATGTTTATGGCTGTTGTTTTCCTCATTTGTTTTTTCCTTCTTTTTATTTTTTTTTGCACCTTTAGAGTGCGTTACAAAATTCTTGAACTGTTTATTTACAAATTGCTGAAGCGTTTGACATGAATTATTTCATCAATTAACATAGATTGACGAAATTAGGGATCTCGTCCAATGATGGGATGCGGGGCATCCATCAGGAAATTCGGTTGCGGTAAATGAAGCTATAATCTTTATTAGTAAGACACATATCTCAATATATGTGCTCTGTGAGAGTGACGAAAATGATCCAAATCGGGAAAACACTCTGAAACAGGGGGTTTTAGGAGGATTCTTTTTACTTTGAAGAAATCCGAGATTAGCCTCGCTGTTTTAGCGGTTATCAGCAAGAAATCGAGGGAGCGGAATCGAACAATTGCAGCTATTTCTCTTCGGGAAATAAAGAATGGGTTAAGGAAATACTACAATAAGGATTTGACCGAAAGACACATACTTAACGCAATTCGAGATTTAGAAAAAATTGTGGTGAAAGAAAAAGACCCTCGCAACCACAGAAGAACACTCTACAGAATAAACCCAACATTTATTGAAGAAGTAACTCTGACACTCATCAAGCTAAATAACGAGAAATTACATACAAACAACCTCTTGAAAGGTTTACTCTGTGTCCCTCTCACATCGACAGAAAAGAAAAAGTTCTTGGTGATTGATCGCAAACATTAAAAGCCGAAAACCTTGTGGGAACATGTTTTTTCGTCCACTTCAGAATGTTTCCTCAACTGTTTCTTCTTCTTGATTTGTGATTGTATAGGAGATTGTTTTAATAGAAGACAAATCAAAGAAGACAGAGAAAGAGAAAAACCAACTGAAGAATAGTTCTATAGCCCAAAAGAAATTTTTTCCGGTAGTTAAACCCCCAAAAAATATATTATCTAAATGGAAATATGAGGGTTCACGCACTTCATGTGCACCAAGGTGTCTGAATGGTTATAATCTTTGTTATCGGGACAGCCGGGTCTGGAAAATCTCTTCTCACAGCCTCCTTCAATGAATTGCTCAAAGTCGGGAAACAGAAGGCGGCAACCGTAAATCTGGACCCCGGCGTCTTACATTTGCCCTATGCGCCCGACATTGACATCCGAGATTACATAAACGTTCGTAGTATCATGGATGAGTATGGGCTTGGACCCAACGGCGCCTTGGTCCTAGCTGCTGATCTGATAGCGGAGGAAGCTGAAAGGCTGGGAGGAGAAATCGAAGACCTCCAGTCCGACGTGGTTATCGTGGATACTCCGGGGCAAATGGAGCTGTTTGCCTTTAGAGCCAGCGGACCCTACATAGCGAATGAGTTAACGAAGGAACAAAAGGCTATAGTGTACCTCTTTGACGCTGTTTTCTCCTTTAATCCCCTCAACTACGTCTCGAACATGTTCCTTTCAGCTGCAGTTTATAACCGCTTCTTCTTTCCGCAGCTACATGTGCTTTCAAAATGTGACCTCCTTCCCCCTGAGGAGGCTAACCGCATCGTGGAATGGTCTACTGACCCTGAAGCTCTTGAGGCTGTTATTGACGAAAAATTGAGCGGTACGAGACGGCTTCTCAGCAGAGATATGATGCAGGCTATTTATCGTTTGGGATTGCAGTTCCAGCTGATACCTGTTTCTGGGAAAACGAACGAGGGACTAATTAACCTCGGCTCCGCGCTGGAGCGCATTCTCACGGGAGGAG
>Ga0307434_1002005_pt1 | contig 10133 bp, 9 predicted proteins | sample SalMarWE160220MG_FD_202156 | JGI IMG/M metagenome (GOLD analysis project Ga0307434, IMG submission 202156) | Salt marsh sediment microbial communities from the Plum Island Ecosystem LTER, Massachusetts, United States - WE1603-220 | ecosystem: Environmental > Aquatic > Marine > Intertidal zone >...
TAAATTAAAAATATTCAGTATATTAAGGAGAAAACACTATAGGTTTAAAAGTTATACTTATCATAATCGAAGTTTTAGCAGGGTATTTGCTATTCATGATTCTTATTGGAGTCAGGATATTAAGGAAATTTGTTCATTTCCCTGCACCACCTTTTGTAAGCTATTTCCTTGACAGTAATTTGAGAAGAAAGATGCAACCGCCCTTATTTGTAATTAAAAGAAGCGGAATAAAAGAAGGGATGAAAGTTTTAGAAATCGGATGCGGGAGTGGTGCATTTACTCCTTATATCGCAAGAGCGGTAGGCAAAAAAGGAATCGTATATTCGCTGGACATACAACAAAAAATGCTTGACCGGCTTTATAATAAATTGCAAAAAGAAGAGAATAAAGATATTGACAATGTAAAGCTAATTTTAGGAAATGCATACGAACTGCCTTTCGAGGACCAATCGATTGATGTGGTTACTTTTATCACAGTATTGCAAGAAATACCTGATAAGGATAGAGCACTAATTGAAGCAAGGCGAGTATTAAAGAAGGATGGGAAATTAACAGTTACTGAACTTTTAGTTGACCCGGATTATCCCTTGCGAAAGACAACGATTAAGCAAGTGGCGAAGGCTGGGTTTGAAGTTGCAAGCAATGAAGGAAATCTAATCAATTATACAATTTGCTTTAATAAAACAGAGAAATGAAAAGCTAAATCTCAATATTTTATACTTATCCTTTAATTTAAAAGTTTTTGCTATTGGTGTTCTTGGGCAGTTAAATTAAACACTTATTTTATTTTATTACTAAATAGATTTATTAAATCAGCTATTTCCTTCAAAAATTGGTTCGAAATTTCACAACCCGGGGCAGGGATTTCATACCATTTTATTCATAGACACCACCCACCCATAGAATTTAACATTATGCAGTAAAAGGTATATGCTAATAATAGTAAAGAATATATATAATTCTTCAAAGGAGCCCTAATGAAGAAAAATAAACTATCTATTATCTTTGCCATCCTAACATGTATATCTATCTTTTCTGTAGCGGCTATTGCTGATCAGTGCGGTTGCAGGCTAGTTCCCGTAGAGGAAAAGATAGATACTCAAGAAACCGGGGAAGCTATAGAAGAGGAAGCAACCCAGGAAGAAGAAAAAAAACCGTCTGATAAAGAAAAAGAAGAAACTACAAGGGAAGAAACTGAAGAAGAGCTACAAGAAAAAGAGGAACCTTCTGAAGAAGAAGAGGAAGAGGAAAGTCAGACTGAATACCAGGAACCTACAATTGAGCTTGAGGTATATGAGGGGCCTCTTTATTCTTCTTCCGATGATGTATGCTACTGGAGGGTCAGGGCAAACATAACCGGTGTTCCCACACCAACTATTGAGTTTTCCAAAGATGACTCAAATGGTGCATGGGGTTCAAGAAAGGCGCAGGTAAACCTGGAGGATCCGTCGGATAGCTACACCCTTACTGCTACCGCGATAAATTCACAGGGTTCGGCAAGCGACTCAATAAATTTTAGCTGGGAGTGCAACAGGCCTCCTGAGATTTCTGATATTGTGATGATGGGAGACCATTTTGTAGGTATAGAATATGAAGTAACAGCATCTGCAACAGATCCCGATGGCGATGCCCTGGAATACTCATGGTCTGTTACAGGAGGGTCTCTTGAAGACAATTCTATAAATCCTGTCAAATGGACAATGCCTGCCACAGCAGGTGATTATCAGGTAACAGTGGAAGTAGATGATGATAACGGAGGTAGTGATTCAAGGACAGAGACTGTAGAAGTTATTCCCATGCTGGGGCCTCCGATAGCCGCAATGGAAGTACCAAAAGTGACTTTAGAAGGTGGATTTATCAGGGAAGGTGGATGGGTTGAAAATCCTCCATACTTTGTGGGTGATGACTCCGCAAATCGTGCTATAAGAGGATATGTAAGTTTTGACATAACAGGACTGAATGGAGCTATAGTGGAAAGCGCACAGCTTGATATAAATCATAGCTCCTTAGATGGAAACTGTGATGCATTCTGCCCATTATGGGTGGTATCCGTAAACTGGGAGCCGGGTCCTATAACGATCGGAGACTTCAACCTGTCTGGAGATCCTATTGCTTCTTTCTATTCCCCTGATTTTTCAACTGATACTGACAAACTTAAAATATATCTCCAGAATGCCATAAATTCGGGTAGGGATAGGTTTCAGCTGATGTTTTTGTTTACAGGAATGCTTTCTGACAGTGATAATTCTTCTGATACCTGGGGATATATTGACTACGGTATAAGGCTTAATATAACCTATTATCTATGATTTGTGATTAATAATATTTACACTATACATAGCAATTGATAATACAGTTCTATATATAATATAGCAGTAAATGTTATGGATAATTGCATTCATTTTAAGTCATATTTTGATAGTGAGCCTTAAATCTATGAAAATAACTTTGAGAATAACAATAATATTGGGATGTCATCTTCATGTTCTATAGAGTCATCAATTATTGGTGGGAAACTGCTGAACCAGAAGAGATTAAGTCAAGAATATAACAGGTCTGTGATGACCCTTGCTTAGGTGCTGTCATCTATGAGCCTTTTTTATCCCAACCATTAGAACTTGATTAATTTAACATTGTAGAACCCAATTCTGGTATAAAAATATCTTCACTTAATGGCAAAATCCTAGTTTTAATATCGTCAACAATGGCCAGCCAAAGTAGATATTTATCTTATATGGCTACTAATAACTCTTTCAAATTTATTAATTCATTTAAAAAAAGGTTCGAAATTTCGCAACCCGGGGCAGCCATTAACAATTTTTTGGATTATGTTTTTCCTTCTCTATAATTCCATTCATTAACGTACTTTTATATGAAATTTAAATTTATATAGATACTATTATATAATATAGAGGCATATACAAGCATAAATAATGCCGCGCTAAAGCTACGAATTATAAAGTAAGATATAGAATATGGCAGACCTTATGTAAGTAGTCAAAAAGCAATAATAATAAGAGGAGTCTATATGATTAGGTTTGTTAAAAAAAGGTCAAAAAAGACAGGTCTTCCTCCAGGCTCTTTGGTCCATATAGGAAAAAAGAAAGAAACAAAAACAAAGATCACTATCATAGATTATGATGAAAAAATTTTCCAAGAGTTAGAGATAGATGCCCCAAAAGAATGCATAACATATAAAGATAAGCCTACTATAACCTGGATAAATGTAGATGGGATAGAAAACATTGAGATATTAAAAGATCTTGGAGAATGTTTTAATATCCACCCCTTGACCCTGGAAGATATTCTTAATACAGACCATAGGCCAAAACTTGAAGACTATGAAAACTATATTTATATCGTCCTAAAAATGCTTTCCTATAATGAGAAGGAGGGGGGAATATCCTCTGAGCAGGTGTCTTTAATATTAGGTAAAAACTATGTAATATCTTTTCAGGAATCTGAAGGAGATATATTTGATCCAATAAGGGAAAGGATAAAAAATGACAAGGGTAGGGTTAGAAAAGCAGGATCTGACTACCTTTTATACCTTCTTCTTGATTCTATAGTGGATAACTACTTTAATATACTGGAGAAAGTAAGCGAGAAAATAGAAGGATTGGAAGATGAGGTTATAAAGAATCCTACCCAGGAAACTTTAAATACCATACATAATATGAAAACTGAGATGCTCTACCTTAAAAAGTCAGTATGGCCCCTAAGGGAAGTAGTAAATAAACTTGAAAGAGGCGAACTTACCCTTATTAAAAAGAGTACTTCTGTTTATCTAAGGGATATTTATGACCATACCATACAGGTAATCGATACTACTGAGACTTTAAGGGATATGCTATCAGGGATTCTGGATATATATTTGTCCAGTGTGAGTAATAGGATGAACGAAGTAATGAAAGTCTTAACCATAATTGCTACCATCTTTATTCCAGTTACCTTTATTGCAGGCATATATGGAATGAATTTTTCTAATATGCCGGAAATTGGCTGGCCCTGGAGCTATGTTGTATTCTGGATCGTGGTCCTGATTATAGGTGTCACTATGATCATTTACTTTAAAAGGAAAAAGTGGTTTTAAGTTAAAGATAAAAGCTAATCAATAAATAAGGCTATTAGATTATTTAATTCCCTCAAAATTTGGTTCGAAATTTCGCAACCCGGGCCACCATTTCTATCGCGATACATTTTATTAGAGTATTAAATAATACCCCCCCCTTTTTTTATGCTCAACTGCGATTTCTAACAGATTACTGGCGCACATAGTGTATCGTAACGCCTTTAGGGATTATACCCCCTATATCTATAAATGCTATTTGTATTTTTCATTTCATTGGTTTTTCTAAGATTGCCATTACCTCTGCTATTATACTTGTAACTGTACAGGTATAATTTTCGGCTAGTTTAATTACTTTATTGGCTTCTTCCTTGCTCCTTCCAAGAAACTCATCTTCAACAGTTTTTTTAAGGTCTTGAAGATCACTATAGAACTTATCGCTTAGTATCGAAATTTCATTTGTGAGTTGCCCTAAGTCTTGTTTCCCATTGCCCCTTACCTCTCTAATCTTCATTCATCCTCCTCATTATTGTTTTTTTCTTCTGGTTCCACAATATTAAATGATTTATTCTTAAACAAGAAACCTACTAGTCACAGTGATGTTCTCCATAATAAAGAATGACTTAAACGTTCATCACCTAATAGACTTAAAATTTCAATCTATTTATCCTTTTACTCGTTTTGGCTAATGAGTATCATTGGAATATTTTCTTTATTATAAACCCTTTTATACTTTTATTTAATATTATTTGGAATAAGCGTAGGGACTTATATATACTGAAGATTTCATTTGTTTCAGATATTTTTTACTATTATTTCTATAAATATCATCAATTCTTAAAGTTTTTGAAGACAAAATCTAGAGTTTATAACTAAATTGAAGATTATTTATTAAGAAAAGGTCATTTACTAAAGAGTTCCAATTATCTTTTATTAGGGCTACCAAATTAGTACATTACTTTACATGAAGCAAATCAAGCTGTTCTAAATTCAACATTTAATGCTTCGATCTGTGGTGATAATTCGATAATCTGATAGTAATATTTAGTTCTAAATGTGTTCAATGTCCCCAGCCACTTTTTGCACTTAGCAAAGTGATCAACTTCCCTAATTTCAATTTATCTATTTTATTTACAGTAAAGAAATTAAGTTTCGGATTATTTTCGAGCATCTTTTTTTATAGGGTAAAAGAAGTACAGAATGTGCATTATCAACTCTTATACCTATTGCACCCGTGCCTATTACAGAAACCTACTTTAGTTTAGGTGATTTTATTGACATTACGGCCGGGGGGATTGGGAAGGGTAGGTCATCAAAATTATACACTGTAGGTACCCCATGCCGTGTATCCTGGTTTTTTAACAAGCCATCATAAAGTAATTCCAATTTACTGATAGGCACACTTAAAATCATATCATCATCGCTTGCGTAACCGTGTCTCCTGTCTCCCGCATCGGCCAGAGCCATTGTCACTTCATCTTTGAGAAATGGAACAGTCAGCGCTTCATAGCAGCTACCCCCGTGTCCATTTGTACTTAGCTTTATGCGTTTATCACCATTGTGCCAGGTATGAGAATATGCAAGAGTAGACATTTGTAATGGGTTTCCCCAAATCTGAATTAAATCCGGCATGACGTCTATAATATTTAGCGGTGCGATTCCAAAAGCTTTGTATTTTCCGCCGAGAGACATCATATTGGAAAGTATCGCACGTGCATCCTCTACAGTTTCAGCAAATGTACCTACGGTTTGCTCTCCAAAGTCAGACGGCACCTGACCAAATCCAGCTGAAATATCAGCTCCCAGACACATACCTTTAATATATTCCTCAGTTATGGCTACAGGGATCTCGTAGTAATGCGCAAGTCCTACGACAGAACAAAAAGGCCTCTTCTTTTTAATTCTCTTGAAACTGTTATGTATATCTTCGACATTTTTATATAAAACAATACCTAAAGACATTGTTCTTACTCTTAGTATTCTAATAATATCCTCTCCTATTTTATTTAAGGTTCTAATATCCATTATATGATTTCCTTTCTATTAATTTACCCTATTTAACAAGATATGTTTGTATAAAAAGTAAAAGTAATAAAAATACTTTGACATAAAATTAAGTTTTAGACCAATGAACTTAGTACAAAAGAATGTTTCCCTGAACGGTGTGAATTCACTATTCATTACGGAATAAGTTTACTAGAGTGTGTCAAAAAGCACAATATATCAACTTCCTGCGGGATATATAGGATATTAAGGCAAAGATACTGCCGGATACTCAAACAGTTTTTAAAGTATGGAATTTATGTTCTGCTGCCAAAACCAGAGATATTCCATAAGATAAAAGACAAGGCAGAAAGAGTGCTACTGGACCTGTAGCTTCGCTTTTGCCAAACTGTGTACAAGAAAGATTACAGATACTTCAATAGGCATGATCAAGGAAAGAGTTATTTCCGTTCTATCAGGCATACAGGTTAAAATCCCAAAGATTTCTTACAGACAACGACAGGGAATGTACCGCTCACAGCATTTAAGGAAGATGTTAGCACAAGTATAAGAAATATCTTTCCAGTCCTGGTACAAGGTATAACCTTGCCGGGGTAAGGTCCAATGGGACCAATAGATACATTGAGCTGTTCCACCGATAAGTAAATTAGTAAGTGGAATACTTAGACTGTTCGCTATAGAATCTAAAACTTAAGTTTTTAAAAAATAAAGGATACCAAAAGTGTTAACCTAATTTACTAATAATACATGTAATAATTAAGATTTATCAATTAGTGGCTCAAATCCTCCCTCCCCAATAATTTAAGATTTGAGCGACATAATCCTTACCACAATGCTCAGCCGCATTAAAACTATCTATAAAAAAGATTAAATAAGCTAAACCCAGCAATTAAGCCGGCATAAATAATTACTATAATTATTATATAAAAAACAAATGCTCTATTTCTTTTTTTATCTAAATGTATACTGAAGATAACAATTGGTAAATATAACCAGAAAAAAGAATTAGCGAGAAACTTGGAAGAAATAAAATTAAAAGAATAGGGTAATGCAACATTTGTTCCGACTTCGATATTACGGATTACATAATAATACTGTATAGGCCAACCGAACTTTTCGTGATAAAGTGTTCCTCCATAATTCCTCTGGCAATAATTGTAGATGTTAGTGATAGTATTAATGCTATAAAAATTGAAATTAAAAATGTTTTTAATGTTAGTCTTTTCTTAAAAACAAAAAAAATAATACCAACTGTAATGACTTCGAATAATGCGATTATTATAAACTGGTCTGCTACTACTTCAGCTATTTTATTATAGACAAGCATATTTCTATTATTGATTATCGGAATTGATTTAACAAGAAAATTTCTTTATTTCCATTAGCTCTTTCAGGAAAAAGTCGAAATTTCGCAACTCCGGGCAACCAAAAATGCTATTTATTTTTTTCTGATATAATATCTTCTATCTTAACGAATTTAGCCTGTGATGACTTTTCTTTTTCTTCAAATTCTTCAATTATTTCTTTATCCTTGATTTCTTCATAAAGGTCCCACAGGGATAACTTGAGCAGGTTTGAATAATCGCAATTATAGTATTTTTTTAATATTTTAAGTATTTTTGTTTCCTTATCATTAAATCTTACTGATACTACTGCCATTTTTTATACACCTCATCTCTCTTACCAATATAAATAACATATATATCTTTTTCTGAAAAATAAAACAAAGCCCTATATTTATTTTTTCTTAGCCTATAATAAACTCTATCGTAGCTTCCCTTTATCTGTTTAATATCGAATAAATCCATATCTTTAGTCACATCTATAGATAGAAAAGCATTATGAAAAAGTTCCATTATTCTCTTTGAAATTTCTCCTTTTTTATAGGACTTCTGGACCGCTTTTTCATAATAAATCATGTAAACAATGTAATACAAATAATAATTATTGTCAATCTTATTATAAAGTTTTTATTATCATTTGAGTTTTGTTATTGGGAAAAACTTAAATTACTAACATTTAAAGGAGATTCCGGTACAATAATATTACAGCTAAGTTTTAAAATTTCAGTTCTAACTCTGTCCACAGTTCCCAGCCAAAATAAGTTCCAATAACTACAAATTTATAATCAAAGTTATATAATAATTATATCTAATTAACATATTAATTAGTTTTACAATTAAGGGATTATCATGAAAAAAAATAAATTCTATATCTTACTTTCTATTCTTACTGTAATTTCTCTTTTTAGTTTCTCTGCTGTCTGCAATCAATGTGTTGCAGCAACTGAAGAAGAGAAGGCAGATGTTGAAGAAGAAGTAACTGAAGAGGAAGTAACCGAAGAAGAATCCATAGAAAGTGATGAGGAAGCTACAGAAGAAGAGACAGATGTTGAAGAAGAAGATACCGATATCGGAGAAGAAGAGACAGAAGAGGAAGAGGAAACTGAGGAGGAAGAAGTAGCAGAAGAAGACATGGAAGAGCCCACAATAGAGCTAGAAGTATATGAAGGGCCTCTTTACTCATCAGCAGATAACGTATGTTACTGGAGGATAAAAGCTAAAGTGAAAGGAGTACCCATCCCAACAGTAGAGTTTAACAAGGATGACAGCGGCGGAGCATGGGGTTCTAAAAAAGCACAGATAAACCTCCATGATCCCGGTGAGACATTTAAACTTACTGCCACTGCAACCAATCCCAAAGGTACTGCCACTGATTCCATAGACCTTAGCTGGGAGTGTAATAGACCACCGGAGATATCAGAGATAACCTTTATGGGAAGCCACTACGAAGGACTTAAGTATTCATTCTCTACTGCTGCTTCAGACCCGGATGGAGATAGTTTAACGTATAGTTGGTCTGTATCTGGTGGTAGCATAGTAGATCCCAGTACAAATCCTGTAAGTTGGGTTATGCCAGCTACGGCTGGGAATTACGATATAACAGTTGTCGTAGATGATGGAAATGGTGGACAGGACCAAAAAACAGAGACAGTAGAGGTGATTGCCTTGCCCAGCGCTAATATATCAGTTGAGTGTTGGGAAAGTGGCTGTGTTGATGAGGATGAGACTGTAACATGGAATTGCCCGGTTGGAGTTGGTGATAATTATTGGGCTAATAATAAAGCCTTTAGGGGGTTTTTAAGCTTTAATATTTCATGCCTATCTGGAAAATCTATTGTATCTGCTCAAATGGGTTTTAATAATTATTATAAAACTAATGACCCTTATTCTATAGTTCAAAAAATATGTGTAGAATCAGTTGATTGGGGTTCCGGTAACGTCCAGGGTGAAGATTATGATATACCCGGGGTACTATTGGGAAAATATGACCCTCCAACTTTTACGTGCTCGGATCAAGTATTGAAGGATGAATTACAGAATGCTATAAATGATGGAAGAGAAAGGTTCCAGATTAGACTCAGTCACGAGGGGCCTGTGACTGATAACGATGGAATTCAGGATTCGTTAAAATATGGAGGACCGGTATATAACATTGATTTTAATGTGACTTATCTACCGTGATTTATATCTGATTATAAAATAAAAGTAGCGGAAATAAATAACAAACATTAATATTTTTATTTATAGCTGCACAAATGTTCTGGTTCTATTTTTGGAAGTATACCCGGCCGGCTTAAGGGAATATCTTTCCATTTTCTTGTTATCCGTTTCTTTTTAATGTCTTCATCAAGGAGAACCCGAGTTTTTTTGAGGTTTAGATATTTTTATAATATTTTCAATTAATATGATTTCTCTAAATTAAATATTAGTTTATACCGGGATTTTAATTAAGATAATAATCAATTATATTAAAGACTCAATTAAGGTGTAAAAATATCCTCATTTAAGTTTAATAAAGTAGTCCTAACCTCATCCGCTATGGCCAACAATTCAAGTTTCGAACGCTAATAATCCTGACCGCAATGCTCAGCCAGGCAGATCAATATCCTATATAAGTTAAAATAACCCAATAAAATAAATAGCTTCTTTTTCAACTTTTCAATTAGCAAAATTTTAATATAATAAAATACACATTGATGTATTAATTCTTTATATTC
>Ga0307434_1002006_pt1 | contig 10131 bp, 8 predicted proteins | sample SalMarWE160220MG_FD_202156 | JGI IMG/M metagenome (GOLD analysis project Ga0307434, IMG submission 202156) | Salt marsh sediment microbial communities from the Plum Island Ecosystem LTER, Massachusetts, United States - WE1603-220 | ecosystem: Environmental > Aquatic > Marine > Intertidal zone >...
AATAAGATTGCCCCCAATTTGCTCTTGACCTTACAGTCGCTGTAACCATTAGCATTATGCAAATTAAGTCCAATAAGAAAATTGAATTCTCTCTTGGAGTCCGTGATCGGCGCTCTGATTTGTAAAGCAGATGTACCGTATCGTTATGATCCGGATATCAGTAAACAGACGAGCAAGATCATGAGAATGATTTTACAGCTGAACAAGAGGAGACGTTAGTGATGATTTCACAAGCTAGTAGAAAAAAAAATTGTTTTGTGCTCGCAATTACTACCATCACTGGGGGAGTATATTGGATGAAACATGGTGCTGAACGAGATGCGGACGCCATCGTCCAAGTAAAGGTGCCGCCGAATTTATCTTTGGCAGCCAAATCGGGAAAACAACTTTTTGAAAAAAATTGCTCAGTATGCCACGGCATGTCCGCAGGAGGCAGCAGTAATGGACCGCCACTTATTCATCGTCTCTATGAACCTAATCATCACAGCGACGTTTCGTTTGTCCGGGCTGCAAATAATGGCGTGCGTACGCATCATTGGCCTTTTGGAAATATGCCTCCGGTCAAAGACGTGACTCAAGAAAATGTGAAACTCATCATCACATACGTTCGAGCTTTACAGCGAGCGAATGGGATATACTGACTTTAAGTATATACTGACTTTAAGTATGAAGATTAGGGTTGCAAAATACGAACCATGAAAAACAAAAATTCCTTTGCCAGAGATTTGCGAATTGATCGCCGATGCCTGCTTCGGTCTTCTATTGCTGTCGGTGCGAGTTTTCTTCTGCCCAGAAGAATTCCGGCGTCTCCGGAAAATGGTTTACAAGTCATCGAAGCCCGCCCGTCTAAGTACAAATTGATTGGGAAAAATGCCAAACCCACGGAAGTTTGGACCTACAATGGACTCGTTCCGGGTACCGAAATTCGTGTTAAACAAGGGGACGAAGTCCGCGTCAGGTTGGTGAATAAGCTTACCGAACCAACCACCATCCATTGGCACGGTATTCGGATAAGAAATGATATGGATGGAGTTCCCGGTCTCACTCAAGAACCCGTGTTGCCTGGGCAAAGTTTCGATTATAAATTTGCCGTCCCCGATGCGGGAACTTTTTGGTACCACACCCATAGTCGGTCTTGGGAACAAATGGAAAAAGGACTCTACGGTACTCTCATTGTTGAAGAGATAGAACCGCAGAATTATGCCAGGGATATTTCCCTGGTAATCGATGACTGGAGATTGACAGACGAAGGTCAAATTGATGTGTCCAGTTTTGGCAACATGATGGATCATTCCCATGCTGGGAGATATGGAAACTGGATTACAGTGAACGGACAGGATCAACCTAAAATCGGTTTGCCTCGTGGCGATCTTGTTCGGCTTAGGCTGATAAATACCTGCAATTCGCGTATCCTAAGCCTGCAGGTTCCGGATCTGAACGCACATATCATCGCCGTTGACGGACAGCCGATTAATCCCAAAAAAAACGGCGGTGAAGTACTTCAATTGGGACCAGCCCAAAGGATTGATCTGTCAGTGGAAGCTAATTCCACAACCCCGGATTTGCCAGCTCTGACGGCTTTTTCAAGCAGGGGAGAGTCGATTAAAATCGCTTCTTTTGATATCCAAACGACGAGCGGGGCGGACTATGGAAAATACAAAATACCGACGTCTTTACCACCAAATCCGTTGTCAACAGACCTGGACCTATCTCAAGCCATCCGCGCGGAACTTCGTATGGAGGGCGGCGCTATGGGACATATGGTGAAGGCGATTTACAAAGGTGAATCCAGAGATATAGGGTATTTGGTTCGGTCGGGTCAGGCTTGGGCATTTAACGGTATCGTTGGAATGACGGACAACCCTCTCTTAGCTGCTTTAAAAGGACAGACGGTCCTTATCGAGATGATAAACGACACGGCATGGCCGCACGCTATGCATTTGCATGGACATCATTTTCGCGCGCTTGAACGAAACAAAAAGCCGATAAATGGTGCGCCATGGACCGATACGTTCCTAATCAGTCGTGGTGAAACAGTACTAATTGGATTTGTAGCGGACAATCCGGGGAAATGGCTTTTTCACTGCCATATGCTGGAGCATCAAGCATCAGGCATGAAAACTTGGATTAATATTCAGGCTTAGCTGAGGAATCGATTCAACCAAAACATAATTACTAAATACTTCCTGTCTTTATTTGGCAACAACCCGGACGATGGCTCAGTGCTGCTCCTGCAAAGCTAACCGGACACCGAGGGCAACCAAAACGCCACCGGCGGTGAACTTAATCCAGTGACTAATCCTCTCATCTTTCGTTACGGCTTGACGCAGGTACCCGCCAGCTAATCCAGCCAGCGACATCACTATGAATGACACGATCATGAATATAACACCGAGTATTGCTAACTGGAGAGGAGTTGAGCCCCCATCGGCGGCAACGAATTGAGGAAGAAATGCCAAAAAAAATATAGCCACCTTTGGGTTCAAAAGATTCATCAAGATCGACTGTCGATAGATGTCAACAAGCATTGCGCGACCATTGTTTTGCTCGAGGTTCAGCGAGCTTCTGTCGCGCCACATCTGGATTCCCAGATAAATCAGATAAAATGCGCCCGCCATCTTGATCACAGTAAATGCGACTGCGGAGGTGGCCAATAAAGCGGATAGCCCGGCAACACAGAGTGCCGTGTGCCCAATTATGCCTGTTGCCAAACCTGAAGCCGCAGCGATGCCGGCACGCGCACCCTGAGAGGCACTGCGTGTTATGACGTAAATTATGTCTGGGCCCGGAGTAATACCAAGAATGAAAGAAACGATAACAAAGGTCGCCAATTGAGATGCGTCAGGCATAAGTATTCCGTTCTTCTATAACCGCAACGGCCGTTACAAAACCAATTTGATAAGATGCTTTCAAACAACTCAAGCTAAAAGTTGCCTTTTGGCTGGCCCAGGGTTAAAGAAACCGAATAGCCCTTACCGGTTGTGCTGATCAGGATTTGGGTACAGCTTTGTCAGAGAGAGTGCACAACCGATCTTCCGACCGATTTTCATCCAGCGGCGGCAAACAAAAAACAGAGTAGAAGCAAATCCGGGCGTTGTGGTTTGAAGAACGGACTCATTCAGTTAAGCGGCCACTTTTTGGCGACAGAAACAGGAAGCTCGAACAGGCACTTCGGCACGAGCTAGTGCAAGATTTAACCGCTGCTTTATCATCTGGACTTCGACATTTTCACTACGGCGTTTTAGACATTCATGTAACCCGTGTAGGCTCCAGACATTATCTAGATGCTGACATGCACGGCTCAGCTTTCCATCTAAACCGAGATCTGATCGATAAACTGCCTCTGCTTCTTCCACGCGCCCCTGTTCTAACAGCAAAGCCCCAAGAGCATGTCGGGTGGGCTGCATCCAGCCCCACGGCTCGTCATAAGGCAGTGCGTCATCCAGTTCCACTGACTTGCGTAAATGAGCGAAAGCAACGTCAAAGTTACCGCGTCGGTATTCTAACTCGCCATCGAGCATTTCTAGTGCAATAGCCAATAGGTCCTCAACCTTGTTATTGTGAACACGGCGGCTTTCGGGGACGTTTGTTTTGGCAAGAACAAATTGTTCACGGGCTCTTTCTGCCTCAGCGATGTTACCGAGCGCTGAAAAGGCAACGGCCTTGGCATAAAGCATTATGGCCGTAGTTGAACAATATAGCTCGCGGTCTGCTGGCAATTCCTGATCAATGATTTCATGCCACTTTCCAAAGCGTATGAACACATGCTGTTTCATTGGAATGTAGCCTTCGATGAAATCGGCCATTGGAGGAGATGGTACTCGGAGCAGCTCTTCAGGCGTCGTGTCGATCAATTCCTGAGCAGCTTCTATGGCTGGTGTGTATTGGCCGAGAAACATGGCCCCGTAGATTACAAAGTGATGGTTATGCGTGCGATACATAGAGTAGACATTCAGCGCACCTTCTCTCTCCAGATACTTCCGGTCCGCAACAACCGCCTTTTGATTATAAACAACGACATCATTATAGTGCCCGCAAAGGACGTCAATATGTGTGGGCATGTGGATCAAATGCCCTGCATCAGGTACAATTTCACGTAGCCTATCGCCTGCGCGAAGGGCGCGTTGTGGAAATGGTGACATCTCCATGAGATGGATATACAGATGCAAAAGACCTGGATGATTCCATGCCGCTGGATATTCGCCAAACACAGTTTCGAGGACATCAGTTGCTTCTGCAGTACCAGCGCCTTCTGCCGCCTCGCCGGTTGTGAGATCCCACATCTGCCATGGCGTCTCATTCATTATCGCTTCAACGAAAATTGTTCGCACATCAAGATCATCCCTGTTTGCCTCAAAGACGGAACGCATAGCAGTAGTGAAGTTTTTGTTCCAGTCCGATTGATCTTCAATTGGTTCCCGCTGCGGATAACGAACAGTGAGAGCATTAATCAGGGCCGCTTCTACTGGCGTGATACCGTCCATGCACGCAAGTGCCAGCTGGGTAGCGTCATACGCCGTTGCCAACGCCTGCGCTTTTCCCTCGGGATCATAAAGATGCCAGGGCAGATTGTAGTTGGGCCCAGCCGCATAGGCAATGCCCCAGTGCGCCATCGCGCAGTCTCCATCGTACTCCAGTGCCTTTTGAAAGCAGGAAATTGCTTCCCCATGATTATAAGCGTAAACCCAGTTTAGGCCTCGTCCAAACCAAAGCTGGGTGTCAGGGCAATTCGTCGTAACAGTGCGCGTGTAGACGCCAACATCGTAATAGGTCATACTAATCTTAATCCGTAATGGTGTCAGAAAGACTTGATTTAATGTCAGACCATGGCATTTCTGAGCGAAATCGGCAAGTAATGTATTATGCCTTCTTCCTGTTGCCAAAAAAGTCCGAAAACGGGGTCATAAGCTTCATAGCTAAGCCCCCCCGCAACGTGGACGGTCAATGGATTCGTGCGAAAGATAATTCGTGTTGTTTTACTAATTTGACGAATTGGATAGTCATGGAATTAATATATATTCAACTGGTTTAGATCCGAAGAGTTTTAAGGAGGTACTTGAGTTGACAGGATTGGATATATTCGCGCTGATTGTTCTTTTTATATTGCTGGCGGTAGCAATCGCAGTTTGGATTGTTTTAGCAATGCTTCCCGGAAAGATCGCAAAGAGCAGAAATCATCCTCAGGCCGAGGCCATAAATGTAGGTGGATGGCTGGGCGCGCTGCTGGGAGGCGTGTTCTGGCCGATCATATTAATTTGGGCCTTTACGAAGCCGCCTTCCGTTTCCTCCGAAAATATGAGTGCTGGAATGGAAGATATAGAGGTTATTAAAAACAAGCTTTCTTCCCTGGAAGCCAAACTGGAAGAGCGTGCGTCATGATTGCCTTTCTTACGCTGTGTTACGTCGCAGTACTCGCCATATTAATCTATTTAAAAATTCTTCCGAACAAGCCGGCGACTTGGCTTTCAACGCTTGGATGGATGATCCTGCTGTTTGTTGTATTATTTATCCCCATGCAGTGGGGCGCTCCATCCGGTTCAGCCGCCGTGTTGACCTATTCGGTGCAGGTCATCCCAAATGTCTCAGGCCCGGTTTTGGAGGTCCCTGTTCAACCCAATGTACCCTTGAAAAAGGGTGATGTCCTGTTCAAGATTGACCCAACAATTTATGAGGCAGAAGTTAAAACCAAACGCGCTCAGCTTGACTTCCAGAAACATCGCCTCGAGCAATATCAGAAACTTGCTTCGACTTCTGCCGGAACACAATTTCAAGTGGAGGAAACACAAGCCTTGGTGGATCAGCTGCAAGGTCAACTTCAGTCTGCCGAATGGAATCTTGAGGAAACAACGGTCAGGGCGCCGTCAGACGGCTATGTTACCTATCTGGCATTGAGACCCGGTCAACGTGTGACCAATTTTCCTTTCCAGCCGGCGGCCACTTTCATAGATACCACCCAGGTCCTCGTTGGAGCCCAGATACAACAAATTTATATTAGACACGTTAAAGTTGGTCAAGATATCGAGATTGCTTTTAAATCAAGACCTGGCAAAATTTATAACGGTAAAGTTGAAGCTATTTTAAAGGTCTCTTCTCAAGGTCAAACCATCATCAGCGGAACGGTTCCTTCCGCAAAGCCCATACAAGCGGAACCGTTTTTTGTCCGCATAAAACCTGATGATGAAAACAGTGTGAAAGACTTGCCGGCCGGGACTGCCGGAACCGCGGCTATCTATACGGACGCAAGCAGAATGACCCACATAATCCGCAAGGTCATGATTCGCATGAAATCCTTCATGAATTATATAGTCCCTTGGCTTTAGCCAGGATATGGCAGCGATGACAGGATTTGGCACTTTTGAAACTATTTCAGCCAATGGCAATAATGTCTGTTGACGGAAAGCAGACATGACATCAGGCAAGTAGCGGACGTTGTGTCAAATGGCACTGTAAATGTCTATTATGAGATGGACACATTGGATGTTGCGTTATCAGTGGCTGCATAGAGGAGGCAGTAATGAGCAAAAAAGTCAGGGCATCAAAAGAAAAGACGGGCTTGCGCCGAAACGCTCACCCGCCTCCCTGTGACCGTTCTGACTTTCTGAAACCGAAGTCCCCTACTCATCTTCCCGGTACATGAATAAATTGACACATCATTTTTTCTTTGGCGAGTCCAAATTCCGTTATCCACTAAATTAAGTGGTTTTCCACATCAATGGAATTGCTGAAGCAGTGTCATTTCTACTCAGTTCGCAATCATTTTACCCCATTTCTAACGCGTCGGCGTGGCACCAATATGGTATGAATTAAATGAATTTAATATCGTTGAATACAATTAAATAATGTGACAGATTGCTTAGTAGCCGTGTTTAGCCAGACCACTTTGATTTAATGAGTTCCAAATATCACCTTTGCTGTCTCACGAAGAACAGAACAAATCCCGCATATGAAGGCGCCCGAATCGGTGCTGAGCGATTGGCCTATCAATTGGGTTGCGAATTGGTGAATTATGCCCCGAATACGCCCGACGATACCTTTGAACAGGACGCACTGTTAAATGAGGCGCTGGATAGCCATCCAGACGCAATATTAATTGCTCCCGTCCATACAACGGACTTGGATTTATCACTTCAAAAGGTTCGGGATGCGGGGATCCCGTTGATATTCTTCGTAACTAAGTCAGATGGTGTAAAGTCAGAGACATTTGTGACGTCCAAAAACCATACGCTGGCGGTTGGAATAGCAAATTATCTTTTCGAACACATTGGTGGAATCGGTGATGTTGCAATTCTTGAGGGTGCAGAGAAATCACCTACAAGCGCACCTAGGACCAAAGGTTTTAGAGACGCCGCGGCCGAATACCCGGACATTAATATCGTTGCGAGCAGAGTTGCAAACTATCAGCGCAATGATGCCTTACGGGAGATGACAGATATTTTAAAAATGCATCCCAACATCGACGGGCTGCTCGCCGCGAATGATGTTATGGCTTTCGGGGCTATCGACGCCCTGGAAGCGGCAAACCACAAAGCTTCTGTCATCGGTCTGAACGCAGTGCCGGAAGCAATAAAAGCAATAAAAAATGGAAGTTTATTGGCAACCGTTGGTTATGACGCGATGTCAATGGTTTGCATCGCGGTACATGCTGCTGTCCGAATTCTATCAGGTGAGCGAGTGCCGGAAGTTATAGAATTGCCAGCAAAAATTGTTGACGCGAACAATTGCAAATCATGGGATTGCCCATATCAGGAACGGCCAATGCCTTCATGGGAACTCGTAGTGGAAAACAGATTATAGTATAATATTTTGCATTTCTCGCGAAAAACAAATTGTACTAAGTGATATTCCGTTAGAACATAAAGATGCACTGTTCTAATCAACGTCGGCCAGAACAGGTTACAGAGTAAGAGATTCTGGCAATTTACCGTCAAGTCAGTCAAACTGGGGACATATAATCTCGGCCTGGTGACAATAACTGGATAAATTTTTGAATAGTGAGTTCGGTAGCTTAAAGAAGATGAGTACTATCTCTAAAAGTGTAGAATCGCCAGTCAGCGCGCGCAATATGAGCTTCGTTGGTTATTCAGATATGGCAGGAAAGGGTGATGGCGTACAAGTTATGATCCATCGGGGACATGCGTATGTCGGGCACTCATTTAATAACGGCATTTCTATAATAAATGTGCGGGACCCCTCAAAGCCCGATTGTGTGAACTTTATTGACTGCCCACCAAACACTCGTTCACTTCATCTTCAGATCCATGATGATCTGCTGATTGCAATCAATGGACCGAGCGTGTGGTCCATGGAGGCTTTTCAGGATCCGAAGAACTATTTTTCCGGCTCAATTGCGGAAAAACTGGCGGCCACCGGCATATCTTTTGAAGCAGGGATTAGAATGTTTGATGTTTCAAATCCCGCGGATCCTCGAGAAATTGGTTTTATGCCAACGGGCGGGTTTGGGCCTCATCGTGTCTGGTATGACGGCGGCCAATACGCTTATGCGTCGATCCACTTTGATGGATATAGCGATCATATTTTCGCCTCGATTGATATGTCAGACCCTACCAAACCTGAAATCGTCGGCAGGTGGGCGATTGGAGGCATGAACGAGGCTGCCGGCGAAAGTCCTACTTGGGATCCCAAATACAGGTATGCTGTTCATCATGGTCTCGTTTCGGGAGAATATGCATTTGTCGCTTGGCGTGATGGTGGGATGACAGTTTTGGATGTTTCAGATCCGCACAAAATGAAATTGCTTGCACACAGAAACTGGACTTCGACATTCGGCGGAGGTACCCATTCCTGTCTTCCTCTACTGGATCGTGACTTATTGGTTGTAGCAGACGAACCCAATTCTTCCAATTGCGAAACCGGCAAACGCTATGTTTGGGTGTTCGACATCAAGGATCTGACAAATCCCATTAGCATTTCGACAATGCCGGAACCGAGTGAGATTGATTACTGCCAGAAACCTGGTGGTTTTGGACCGCACAACCTGCATGAAAACAGAAAAGGGTCTTTTCAAAGTTCAAAGCTGATATTTGGAACCTACCATAATGCAGGTGTTCGGGCATGGGATATTTCGAATCCGTTCAGACCCGCCGAAGTGGGCCACTATGTACCTCCAGATCCACTTTCACTAGTCGATCCACGACCAAACAGGCCCAAAGTGGTGCAGAGCACCGACGTGTACGTCGATCCCGATGGATTGATGTATGTTACTGACAAAAATGCAGGGTTGTATATCCTGCAATTTGAGGGAGATTGAGCGAATTGACAAATCCATCGGCAACAGAAAACAAGACTACGTTGCCGTCGACCAACTAGGGAGGACTAACTATGAAGCTGAAATCCGTTTTTGCGACCGCCGTAATTTTGGCGGCACTACCAATGGCGACCGGTGCGATCGCGCAGAATAAGCAAAAAGTCGCGATCATCGCTGAGCTCAGCGGGGGTGGCGCCTCGTCCGGTACGATGTACAAGGATGGCGTTCTTCTCGGGATCAAGGACATTAACGCCAGCGGCGGTATCCTTGGTTCGCAGATTGAGGTTGTTTCAATAGGCGACACTCAATCTGACCCGGCGACTTCAGTCGCCGTGATGCGGCGGGCAATTAATGACAAACCCTTTGCGGTGTTTGGTACAGTCTACAGCTCCAGCACCGTGGTGAACCAGGCGATATCAGCCAAGGCTGGCATCCCGCAAATAAGCGGGTCCGAGTCCGTTCAGGTCGTGTCGCAAGGTAACGATAACATCTTCTTGACCTCCTTCAGCCAGGCCGTCGGTTTCAAGAAGCTGGTGAAGTATGTTGCCGTCGACCTTAATGCTGACAAGATCGCATTTGTCTATGTCAATGACGCCTTCGGGAAGGGCGGATATGACTCCTTTGTCAAATTCCTCTCGGAATTCGGAAAGAAACTGACACTCGCCATACCCACAGAAGTACAGCAAGCCGATTTCACGGCGGAGCTCGTGGAAATCAAGAACGCGGGCATCACGCACGTCGTAGTGTACAACCACGAAGAGGAAAATGGCCGGTTCATGAACCAGCTGAGAAAAATGGGGCTTAAGATCGAGACAATCGGCGATAACCTTTGCTCAACGGCGACGGTAACGGCAGGTGGTGCTGCA
>Ga0307434_1002007_pt1 | contig 10125 bp, 13 predicted proteins | sample SalMarWE160220MG_FD_202156 | JGI IMG/M metagenome (GOLD analysis project Ga0307434, IMG submission 202156) | Salt marsh sediment microbial communities from the Plum Island Ecosystem LTER, Massachusetts, United States - WE1603-220 | ecosystem: Environmental > Aquatic > Marine > Intertidal zone >...
CCTCACATGCGATTCAAGATCAATCTTTTAATCCGTTATTTGAAATGCCGATTTGGGTACCCTCTTGTGTGAGGTCGTTTAAACCTGGAAGAAGGTTGATGAGTTCGTAAAAAGTCAACATCGGTGTCATTGCGAGCGAAGCGAAGCAATCTCCTCCAATGCAAGTACTTGAATTTACGAGATTGTTTCGTCGCTCTGCTCCTCGCAATGACAGGTGAAAAGACTTTTTACGACTCTGTCAAGGTTACATGAAAAGATTGATAGGACACTTTTTTGTAACTTTTCTAAAACAAGCGGCGACTAATACAATAACAGAGCAGAGTTCGCAAATGAACACAGGTGACCCCTCAATACAAAGGATTTCCGGGTCGGCCTCACGTGTGCGTAAAATAGGATGCACCGGCATGGTCAGCCGGGCTCTTTTCCCTGTTGATATCCACGGTGGTATCAGGATAAAATGAGCATGATCGTTGTGATGTGTAAAGAAATTGGAGAAGGGTTTTTCCTGACGCCTGAATATGCCGAACCATCCAAGAAACCCGAGCGATGCAGAGATTATTCGTCGAATCATCGATGGGGATGTGAACCCCTTTGAGCACCTGCTCAGAAAATATCAAGACCATGTGCTTAGGATTGTCAAAAAACATGTACCCTACCAAGAGGTTGAGGAGACGGCTCAAGAGGTGTTCGTGAAGGCGTATCAGGCCTTGCCGGGTTTTAAAGAGGAGGGCGGTTTCGGCCAATGGCTTTCTTCTATTGCGGTGAGGACCTGTTATGATTTCTGGAGAAAACGGTATCGATCCAGGGAGGTCCCGATGAGTGACCTGAGCGAGAATCACCGGGACTGGCTCGAAAAAACCCTGTCCAATCAGTCCGATCTATCGTTCAATGAAAGGAGTCACACAGAAGAAGCCAGGGAGATGCTGGACTGGGCGCTGGAAAGATTGTCTGCCCAAGACAGGATGGTTCTGGAGTTAGTGTATCTTGAAGGGCTCTCTGTGAAAGAGGCAGCGGGCCTTCTGGGGTGGAGCGTTGCGAAGGTAAAGGTTCGATCATTCCGGTCCCGGAAGAAACTTGAAACACTCTTTAAGAGGGTAATTTCAACTTAAAGGAAGGGTCAGATGAAAAAACTTCAGCACAAGCATGAGGCACTGAGAAGAATCCTCAGGGGAGCCTATTTCGAGAAGGAGCACGCAGCGGTGGGCGAACAGTGGCAGGTGAACGCGATGCGCCGCATCAGAGACCTGGGGGCGATTCCATCCGGAGCGAACTTTTTTTTGTTTTTCGAGCAGTTCGTATGGCGGCTCACTCCCGCTACCTGTGCACTCATACTCATATTCGCGGCCCTCTTATTCAAGCTGGATTTTACCCCGGAATATGAGGTGTTCACGTCGCTTATCTACGATGCAGAAAAGGTAACATTAACACAACTCTTTGGATTATAAGGTGGCAACATGAAAAAATGGAAACTGGTTATCAGTGTAACGCTCGTGTTTATCCTCGGTGTTTTGGCGGGTTCAATGGGAACAGGGTTATACCTGAAACATCACTTTCCCCGCCCCAAGGGAGATCCCTCGGAAATGAGGGACTTCATTTTAAAAAGGTTTTCTCAGAAGCTTGATTTGACGGAAGAACAGAGGGAAAAATGCAAAGCGATAATCGACAAGGTAGGGGAGAGATTAGAGGAGCACTTCCGAAAAACCCATTCTGAGGTAGGAAACATTATTGAGCCGGGCTTTTCTCAGATGAGAGAGGTTTTGAGCCCTGATCAGCAAGAGAAATTCGATGAATTGATTGAGAGGCTCGAGAGACATAGAAAGGAAGGACCCAAACATGGACCTCCCGGCCCTCCTCCCAGACGCAGATGATCGTGAAATAAACGACCTTGATTTTCTGTTCCTTCGAGCCTCTTTTATAAGGTAGCTCACGCGCTCAAAAGAGGAGGTGGCCTGCATCCCCGGTATAGCGTTCTGCAAACCACCACCACCTTGATCGACTAATCAGCACCAGCTCAGCTTTGGTCCTTTCGGAAAAGAAGCAGGTGCCCTAGAAAGCCTACTAGGGCGGGCAGGTTTCCGAACAATCCCGCCCAGAACCACTTGTTGGCGATCCAACTCTTGTCGACCCCAAAATGCGTTTTTGAGATCAGATGACAACAGATTGCGCTTGAAAGCGCAAACAGGCCGATAAAATCACCTCCGTATCCCATTCCACTGCCTCCTTTTTTTATATGTTCGTTTGGTGCAAATTATATTATGCCTTCTCGACCCTACACAACAGCGATTTCAAGCCCGTTGAGCCCGTAAGGGGATCAAAGGCCTTGTGATCGGTCAGGACATTACAGTTGCTCTCCTTAAATCCATGATAGAGGTGCACCACCCGTGGATTGATGCGATCGGTCAGAAGGGCCTTGCACCGGATGCTTCCCCTCGGCGAGGAGATCCTTGCCATATCACCCTCGGCGATATTGATCCTCGCAGCGGTCTCGGGGTTGATCTCCAGGAGGTTCTCAGGAAAGAGCCTTTGAAGCCCGGGGATGTTCCGCATCTCGGAATGGGTGTACATCTCCAGTTTGGTGCCCGCGATCAGTATCAAGGGGTATTCTTTGGCAAGGTCAGGCAGTGATACCGGGCTCTCGGCAGGCTCCCGGTAGGTGGGCAGGGGATCGTAGCCGAGCTTCTCCAACCGCTCCGAGTATATCTCCACCTTCTTTGTGGGAGTCATGAATCCCTTGGATTCGTATTTCTTGTACATCTCGGGGTAGTCCCTGAAGGCGGCTATCTTGAGCACCTTCCGCATGATGGTGCCGAAGACCCCTTTGAACTTGGTGTAGAGAAAGGGAGGAACGGGCATGATAATCCCTTCCGGATGCTCGCTCAGATCTTCGCAGGTGATGCCGAGCGGCGTGAGCACATGATCGATGGCCTCCTCCTCGGTCTTCCACGGGAAGTACTCCCCGTAGCCCATGGCACGCCCCAGCTCGCAGATGATCTTCCAATCCGACCATGACTCCCCCAGGGGCTCCACCGCCTTGGGGCTGAGCACGATCCGGGAGTGCACATTCCATGAGTGGTCTGCGTGGGTGTCGTAAGTCACAAATCGGGTTCTCTCGAGAAAGGTGCACGCCGGAAGCACGATATCGGCGAGCTCGGCCGTTGGGGTCAAAAAGAGGTCTGCCACGGCGAGAAACTCGAGTTGTTTCACGGCCTCCTCCACGACGTTGGTGTTCGCACAGGTGAGCATTGGATTTGAAGCCATCACCACCATGGCCTTCACGGGGTAGGGTTCGCCATGGATAATGGCATCCCACAGAGAGGGCGTGTGCGCGGCGGGCCAGGCCTCTGAGATCTTGGAGTAGAGGCATGTATCGGCCCCGAGCTTCTTGTTCGCCGCTTCCTGCGGGAGCTTGTCGAAGAGCTTGATGTCCTCCAGGCCCATCGAGATGGGTATGATGATAATGTTTCCACCCTTCACATCCAGGTTCCCTGTGATCGCCATCAGGATATCGATGGCGCGGATCGCCACCGAGGAGTTGGTGTGCTGGTCGAGGGCATTCCTGGGGCTGATGCACGCGGGTTTGGTGGTGGCGTACATCCGGGCAATCTCTTTAATTGTTTTCGCAGGGGCCCAGGTGATCTTCTCCACCTTCTCAGGGGAGTACTGCTCGATGTGCTTCTCCAGTTTCTCAAACCCGGTGGTCCACTTGTCCACGAACTGCTTATCGTAGAGACCCTCTTTGATTATCACGTGCAATAGCCCCAAGGCCAGGGCCCCATCGGTGCCTGGCCTTAGCTGGGCGTGGAGATCGGCTTGCTTTGCGTAAGAGGTGATCCGGGGATCGATCACGATCAGGTTCATGCCCCTCGCTCTTGCCTCCTTGATCGCTATTTCCTGGGGCTTGTTGGTGGCCTCGGGATTTCCGCCCCAGATGATCAGGCATCTGGTGTGCGCCACATCGGGCGGCACCACCGCTCCGAGGTCATAGTTGAACTCCAGGAACACCCGTGGAAGATGGCACACGTGGCTTGGGTTGGTGATGTTCGGGGTGCCGATGAGGTTCGCGAGCCTCGCCAGATAGGAGCCGAGGATATCGCCGCTGTGGTAGTGGCCATGGTGGAAGTCGATCGCCTCGGGTCCGTATTGCTTCTTAATCTCCTTTAGCCTGTTTGCGATGGTCGTTAGGGCCTCGTCCCAGGAGATCCTCTTCCACCTGCCTTCTCCCCGTGCGCTGGCTCGCTTCATAGGGTATGTGAGCCGGTCGGGCGCGTAGAGGATCTCCTTCATGTGCGTGCACCGTAAGGTGAGCTGGCCCTTGCTCTCAGGGTCCGTGGGATCGCCAGCGATGGCAGTCACCTTTCCCCCATGGACGCTAACCCTCATCTTGCACTGTGAGTGTCCGTCCACATCACTTACCACGGGGACCACGCTTTTAGCTTTGCCTTGCGCAGCGTGGGCTGGATTTAAGAGATCGGCAAAGCTCAATGTCTTTGAACTCATATATTTTCCTATGGCAAGCGTTACGCCGAGTAACGCCGATGCCTTGAGAAAGACCCTTCTCGTGATTCTGCTCATTGGTGTCCCCCTATTTCTGTGTGTTCGATGTTGATCGTTACCTATAGTTTATTAGTGGATTTTGTAGGCTTTCTGGATTTCCGGAATCTTCCCCTAACGAGGCCACAATCTCCGGCGAGGGTTCCGTCTTTGACAAGGCAGCCTTTATGGCCTTTCTGCTGGGCAGATCCTTGGTGAGGTACAGGGGAGCCACGATCATGGGGATTACTATGAGCACGATCGCGGTAACAGCCAGCGCCTTTGGGCCGAGGCGAAGGTGCTTTCTAAAACTCACCTTGGCCCACCCCCAGTGGAGCACGAGGTGGGTGAGGATAAAAAGAGCCATTGAAAGGGACAGCACCCAGTGGAGGTCCGCCAGCTCTTTCCGGGGTACCCCGAGAACCGTGCACCCGCTTAGATCAATGGGGAATTCACGAAGCACGATCCCGGTGAAAACGGCGAGGATAAATGCGATAAAGATACTTATGTCTATCCAGAAGTTTATGGATTTCCTCGTCATTGTTTTATGCCCCTTCCTTGGTGAATAAGAAGATTCGGCCTTTCTTACCCGTGTAGGCAAATCCTCCTCGCTCGACCTCCTCGATCAATGCGGCTTCCGGGCCCCTCGTCTTTTCAAAGGAGAGGATTCCCCCGGGCTTTAACACCCGGTGGAGCTCCGAGATCATGTTTCCAAGGCCGCCCGCGACATGACGGAGTCCGAAGATAAAGGCAAGGTCAACACTTCCGCCCGCCAGCCCGGTATCAGATGCGTTGGCACAGAGGGGCGTAACGTTTTTTAACGCCTTCTTCTCGATCTTTTTCTTCACCCTCTCGACGGCACGCGGATGGATATCGAGTGCATGCACATGGCCTTCATCTCCCACTATTTCTGCAGCGGGGATGGTGAAAAATCCCGGCCCGCATCCCACCTCGAGCACCCTGTGGCCTTGCTCCAATCCCGCTGCCCTGAGCAGCTTATAGGGATTTCTTACCAGGGGCAGGATTGGATTATCGTGCATTATCCGAATCGTCCAATAGGCGATATTCGATGTCTCGAGACCGTCTCGACCCTTCCATCTATTGCTTTTGCTGCGCATCATCTTCTCCTCCTTTCTTAATACGGGCTTCGATCCACACGGAGTGATCCACAAGGCCGAAGGCCTTCAGGCTTTGGGAGAGGCTCATCCCTAACATGCTTCCAAGGGGTTTAGGATTATCGGTATCCCAAAAGAGCCTCAGAGCGAAAAACCCCGCCACGGTGGCATGTCTCGAAACCGTAGCCTCCCGGAATCCTTGACGGTCGGGATTGTTATGAACATCACATGCCAATACCATGAGTGCGTGTTCGGCTGTATGCTCCTTACCGGTTGCCGATTGAACCTTGATGGTTTCCATCCATCTCATCCTTATTCTCCTATCCGATGTGTTGCCCTCATAAAAAGCATAGAGCATGCCAAAATATTTTTATAGTAAAATCAAAGGCTTGTAATCTAGGGGGATTTTAAACTGTCCCATAGGACATTTTCTCGATTGACTATGGGACATTTTGAGAATAAAATGTCCCATGGGACAGAAAGATAGGATTACGATGGCATAAGTATGATTCATTCCTTTGGGTGCCTGATAGGCCCACTGCAGGACGCAAATGTTTTTTAGAGTAGTGGAGCAATGGAGTAACGGAGTTTAGATGCCAAATAAGGGAAACTTTCAGAATGCATCATAGTATTGCGCTTTCGATCTCCATTACTCCAATTCTCCAATTTCAATTTGGGGTCTGGTCACGTTAGACGCATAAGCTTTATCAAGTTACCATAAACTTGTCACGTGAGGTGAGCCATGCAGGCAGAGGAAAAGGAATTCTTTCGCGAGGCCACGATCCGCATCTGCGGAAGCCTCGATGTTCAAACCTTTCTGTACGAGAGCTTTCTCTATCTCCGGAACTATCTCCCGGCGGACAGCGTTATTTTAACCCACTATCGTGCAGAGCGGGGTGAGCATATCGCCCTTGCCATGGCGTCAGCGGAAGGCAGCTCATTGCTCAATCTCACGGTTACTGTTCCGCCTAATATCCGGACGTTCGTGGTACGTCCCGACAGGGAGACCCTTGTGGTGGACAGGGCTGAGACGCATCCTACGGCTAGGCCCTGGATATCCGAGGGCCTGCTGGAAGAGGACGCTTCGCTTCTGGTACTTCGCTTGATCGTGGATGGGGATATGGTAGGAGGGGTAACCTTTATCTCAAATGAGAGCGCCGCCTTTACCCGGGAACATGCCGAGCTGGTATCACAGCTCAGGGAGCCTTTTGCCATAGCCCTGTCCAACAGCGTTCGGTATCAGGAGCTGCTCGAGCTCAAGGAGCTCCTTGCCGAGGATAACCGTTTCCTCCACGGCGAGCTGCGGCAGATTGCAGGGGAGGAGATCATCGGGGCCGATTTCGGGCTCAGAGGCGTGATGGAAATGGTGCGGCAGGTGGCGCCGCTTCCAAGCCCAGTGCTGCTTTTGGGTGAGACGGGTACGGGAAAGGAGGTCATCGCCGGCGCAATCCATAACCTCTCCACGAGAAAAGACGGCCCCTTCATTACGGTCAACTGTGGTGCCATTCCGGAGAATCTCGTGGATAGCGAGCTGTTCGGCCACGAGAAGGGCGCCTTTACCGGGGCGCTTACGAGGAAGCGGGGGAGGTTCGAGCGGGCCAATGGCGGCACCGTATTTCTCGACGAGGTAGGCGAGCTCCGGCCCGATGCTCAGGTGAGGCTTTTGAGGGTTCTCCAGGAAAAGGAGATCGAGAGGGTGGGAGGAACAGAGCCGATACAGGTGGATATCAGGGTGATAGCCGCAACGCACAGAAATCTTGAGGCTATGATCACTGAGGGGAGGTTCAGGGATGACCTCTACTTTCGGCTCAATGTATTTCCCATCGCGATACCGCCCTTACGGGAGAGGAGGGGAGATATTCCATCCCTTGTCCATTACTTTATTCAGAAGAAATCGCGGGAGATAGGCATGAAGGGAATGCCTTCATTGGCTCAGGGTGCACTTGAGGTCCTTATGGCCTATTCCTGGCCCGGCAACGTCCGGGAGCTGGAGAACACGGTTGAGCGGGCATTGATTTTGAGCAGGGGCGAGCCAATCGGGTTTGGTGACCTCCTTCAAGCCCCGGTGACAGGTAGTACTGCCGGGGAGCCGGGAGCAGCCCCGCCTTCAGAACAAGAGGATACACGGGCACTGGATGAGGTTGTTTCCGGACACATACGCACGGTTCTCGAGATGACTGAAGGCAGGGTTGGAGGAGAAAAAGGAGCGGCCAGGGTGCTCCAGATCAACCCATCAACGCTTCGCAAAAGGATGAGGAAGCTGGGCATTTCCTTCGGGCGCAAGGCCAAGTGATTCGATTCATACATTCCATGACGAATCTATACGCTCGGCTCAGCCGAGCTCATCGGTAGTGAGCCCCTCGACCTTGAGCCCCTCGAGCTTGAGCTCGAAGCCGAAAGACTTGAAGCAGAAAGGATCAGGGCGGAACCGATCGTTGAGGGCAGGACTTAGAGCTCGACTCGGTTATGCGCACGGGCCGAATGGAGTGAGTAATTTCGACGTGTTAAGGGTTATTCCTATACACCATCCAGGTGTATTTACGTTTGGGGAATGAGTCAGATCGCCTCCATGGCCTCTATCGCTCGGATGCAATGCTGGACATTCGGTGGTACATAAAGTGCATCACCAGGCTTGAGATTCTCCTCCTTATGATCGACTTCACCGATGCCCCTGCCACTTAGGATAAAAAACTCATGTTCCCAGGGATGACTATGGTTGGGGCTTCTCCCGCCCCGTTCGAGGGAAACGACTCTCATGTTAAAATTGGGAGCGCCGTCCTTCTCTGTAATTAAATGTCGTATGACAGCTCCCTTTGCCCCATCGTTTTCAGTCTTTTCTGGTTCCTGATCCAAATAATGAATGTGTTTCATGTTTATTTCTCCTTTCCTTATCGAAACGTTATTATTTCGCGCCTATGAATGCCAGTCAATGTAATTATTTACAAATGGACCATATTTCTCATATTTCTAATCGTTTGCTCACGAAATGGGGACTCCTGAGTCTTCTCCAGAGACATCGGCTCACTCTCTCACCCACCCTGATGGAACGCGGGCACCGGTCCGCTCGCTTGATAATAGGACCAGGCCGAGGGTAGCTTAGGATGCACTGACCCAAGGAGCGAACCCAGCATCCTGCAGGGTGAGGCAGTGAAAGGGGTGAGGGAAACGCTGGCGTGGTTTACTTGAACCGCCGTATACCGCACGGTACGTATGGTGGTGTGGGAGGTCGGAAAGGGCGACTCCTCCTCCTACCCGATTCGCCTGTTATTTCGTTCTTAGATAGCTTTTTAAATCTCTATAATAGTTCTCATGCGGTCCGATCATAATCAATTCCAGGTTCTCCCCGAAAAACCGATAGGCTACAAGATATTGACTTGTTTGAATTTTGAACTTCTGGACAAATACACCGCGAAGGTCACCCTTCTTTTCGGATCCAATCGAAGGATTATCAACAATTTTACGGATTTCTTCATCCAACTTCTTTTTTTCACGCTTCGTGAACTTCTTAACTTTGCGCTCAAATGACCGAGATTGAAGGATTTTCATGGGCAATTATCCGAATCTGTATTCTGAAGATTCACCCTCTTCTAGCTCTACAAGGCCAATCAAAATTTCCTTTATTAAGCTATAGGTTAGATCAGGATTTTCTTCAGTGCATTTGCCAATTCGTGCCCAATGTTCAATCTGACCAGTAACGGATCTCTTATCAATCTTGCTGAATATTTTGGCCTCCCTGACCAAGTCTTCGGATACCCGAACTGCGGTAGTCATATTTTTAATCCTCCTTAAATACATGGGTATATTCAATATAAAACAAAATGTTGCAATTTGCAATGATGTATTAATTTTACGAGGCGAGCGCGAAGCTCAGCCGCGAAAATATGGGACGAAAAAAAGAGGGGTTGGTAAAAAAGTAAAAAATTATTCGATGAGGCGGTACCCCTTTTCACGGGCGATGGCCTCTCCGCTTTCAACTGATAAGCTGAGAGAACTTGCGGCGAGCATTCAACGGGAGGGATTAATTGAGCCGATTGTCGTTCGTCCTAAAAGGGATCGTTATGAACTGATTGCAGGAGAACGCCGATTTCGAGCCGTCCGGGATTTTACTCAGATGGGCACTATTCAGGCTCAAATCGTTATTGCAGGCGACCTTCAAGCACGGCGCATATCGGCTGCCGAAAACCTTCAGCGTGAAGATCTCTCTGCGATTGAGACGATTGAAGCTATCGTGGAGATTATGGATGCGGAGCTGGTGGAGGATGAAGAATATGCCGCAATGGGTAACAAACCGTCAGTTAGGGTGAAAACATTATTAGCGAAGCTTGACTCTGTAAGAAGAAGCAAGGAACTAGTATTGATGGTTTCGTAAAAAGTCATTTTTTCCATTTTTCTGTCATTCCGGCGGAAGCCGGAATCCAGTAAATTCAATAGGTTCTGGATGCCGGATCAAGTCCGGCATGACGATTAGAAGACTTTTTAC
>Ga0307434_1002010_pt1 | contig 10116 bp, 8 predicted proteins | sample SalMarWE160220MG_FD_202156 | JGI IMG/M metagenome (GOLD analysis project Ga0307434, IMG submission 202156) | Salt marsh sediment microbial communities from the Plum Island Ecosystem LTER, Massachusetts, United States - WE1603-220 | ecosystem: Environmental > Aquatic > Marine > Intertidal zone >...
TAGGCAAATGCCCGTTTGAGACCTGCGCGTGTGTATATCAAGGTCTTTATCATAGTACTAAAAACAAAAAAGTTTCTTATAACAGATATTTCGAGGAGGAATTATGGCACAGTTAGCGTTACCTTTATTGATTATGTCAACCGTTATGACTGTTGCCGGCGGTATTCAGCAAGGTCAGGCAATCCAACAGGCAACAGATTACAATGCAAAAATGGCGAAGATGAAAGCGGATATGATGAAGATATCCGGCGATTCAGAAGTCATGAAGTTGTCGCGCCAAAAGCGACTTATGGCTGGTTCTCAAGCAATGGGTTTCCTTGCTTCCGGTGTGAAATTAGAAGGTTCGCCTCTACTCACTATGGAATCCACAAAGGCGCAGTATGACCTTGATATAGCGACTGCCCGATATAACACTTCTGCTGGGATAGTATCTATTCTTAAAGACAGAGAGCAGGGGATCATCGAGGGCGGGCAGAAGAGAGTCGGGCAGAAAATAAAAACAATCGGTTCATTACTTGCCGGGACTTATCAAATTGGCAGTCAGATGGGAGCATTTACTCCGCCGAAACAAGTTACAGCCACAGCATTGGAACCATAGGAGATAATATGAAAATACCTACATACGATAGCGGGCTATCCCCGACAGTTGTAACTCCATCACCTAAAAGCGGGGCAAGTCCTGTTGGTGAAGCATTACAGAGTGTCGGCAGTATTTTGGGGAATGTGTCGGAAGATTTAATGCAGGCAGAGAGATTAAGACAGGCAAGTGCCAAAGAACTTGAATACGAAAGAGGATATAATGAGATATTAGAAGAAGCAGAAAAAAGACCTCTTGATGATGAATATGTCCCTTATTTTACCGACAAAATAAAAACTCTAACTCAAAATTCGCAAACTAAAAATCCACAGGCAAATGAATTATTACAGCGTGTTATAGGTCTTAAAAATTTGGATTTAGAGCATAAGGTTCGTGGATTTTATGCTAAAAAGGTAGAGGGAGAAAGTATAGCCCAACTGAACGATAAAATAGCATTACTTGAACCAAGATATTATGGAGTCAATACGGGTGATAAAAAAGAAGATGCGTATGACAGGGAAGATATATTAAATGAACTGGGGTTTGCGATAAACAACCGATTTGAAACTGGAATTTTCACTAAACCAGAAGCACAAAAACTATTCAATGACACAATCAAAAATTGGAAGGGCGAGGGACAGTTCAATTACGACTTGGGACAAGCCCAGTCCGTTGAGGATTTGGAAGCGATAGGCAAACTTGTTAAAAGCAATTATTACGGGAAAGACCCGAAAGTAAAATTGAGTTATAGCAATTCCGTGAATGCGACTATTAAAAAGACAGAGGAATTTCAAGAAAAACAACGACAAGAGAATGTTGACGCAAACGAAAGGCAGAAAATAGACGCTTATAGGCAGATTTTACAGACCGATGATATAGATGAACGCAGGAAACTTGCTGTTAATTTGAGGAATATAGTTAATGAAGATAGGGATGTGGGTTTATTAGATGCTAATTTTGCAGAAAATATGGTTTCTTCGTTAATAACTTTGGAAAGTAAAAAAGAAAAGGCAGATGCTTTTGATAAAGCGATGAAATTTTCTGAATTGGTAGATAGAAATACAGAGTTAGTCAAAAGAGAAGAATCAATGCGCTGGTGGATTAAAGCCGATTTCAGCGAATTGACTAAATTCAGGGCGGATGTTTTTGAAGCCAATGCTAAAGGGCTTATTACAGAATCGCAGATGACGAATTTATTAAACCCTGTATCAGACGCTTTTTATAGAGACCCTGTATTCAATAATGCCTTGAACCAATTATCTGCGCAATCTAAACTATACGATACTCCGGCTATGCAGGCGCAGGTAAAGGCGGAAATGTATAACAGTTTGATTAAGAAAGTTATTGCGGGTAAAGAGCCGAAAGTCGCTGTTACCGAAGTTATACAAGAAAGATTGAATACCGAACTTAATCAGGCAATAAAAGTAGAAGAAGAATTTAATCGTATGTATGCTAAAAAAGGTAATCAGAGAATATACTCCGATGATGGCGGTAATACTTGGTATGATGAAAAAACTAATAAGGTAATTAAATAATGCCATTACCAGTAGGATTTGAATTGGAAGAAAAAGAGGAAACACAAGGGATTGCTCCAAAACTTCCCGAAGGGTTCGCTTTAGAAGAAAAGCCAAAAATAACTCTTGAACCTACCCTACCCCAATATCTTAAATTCAAATTATATTCAGACAGGGCAAGTTCTGAACGTTCTAAATATGGCAAAGAGGCAATGTGGGGAAGGATGGACTCTCAACAGGCATTAACTAAAGGCAACGAAGAAAGAGATTATTGGATGACACAGGCAGGACAATACGAGGATTTGTCTTTCAAAAAACACCCTTTTGCTTATGTAGCCGGAGAAACAGTCCAATTATTGCCTTATATGATTGCTTCCCAAAAAGAAGGGTTAAAGGCAGGACTTACTTTAGGCGGGGGGTTTGCGGCTATAACTGCCATTGCAGGTCAAGTCGGGCCGCAAGTAGCGTTCCCAGAAGAAATTATAACTGTTCCTGTTGCTTTTGGCGCTGGCATGAAAACAGGATACGCTTACGGGGTTATAAAAAATATACTTGATAGGGAAGGTGGCAGTCTGTATTTAGATATGGTAGAAAAGGGGATTAGCCCTAAAACAGCCCGACCCTTAGCATTAGCAGGCGGAACTCTTATCGGAGTTATTGAACTTGCTCAATTTAAATTATTAGGCAAACCTTTTAAGCAGGCACTTTCTAAAACAGTCAATTCAGGTATAGGCAAAAAAGCGATTGCGGGTGTATTGGGTAGATATGTAAATACTGTTTTAGGCGAAGTTACAGAAGAAGAATTACAGGAAGTTACGAGTTTAGTTACTGAAACAATAGCCGGAGTTATTGAAGACAATCCAAATGCCACACCCACAAAAGAAGAATGGGGACAAAGATTATTAGAAACTGCAAAGAGGGCAGGCGCAGGATTAGCAGTAATTTCTCTGCCGGGCGCAGGTGTTGATGTTGCGACTTCTGTAAAAACAGAAAAAACAACTGCAAAAGCCAAAGGCGCTATGTTAGATAAGATTATTGCTGAACTTCCAGTAGAAGAAAAACCAGAGATAAAACTGCCAGAAATTGAAGCTAAACCAAAAATAGAAAGAGAAGTGTTCTTAGAGAATGAGATACCAGAGGGCTATACAAAAGAAGAATGGTCTAACCTTGTTCCAGAAGAAAAAAATGAAATTCAAAACTATTTAATGGAACAACAATATAAGCAGGAAACGAGAGGGATGGAAGAACAGACGTTAGAACAGGCAATTATAGAATTAGGTGGAATAAAATTTGAATATACTACTATCAAAGGTAGAAAGGTTTTAGTTGAAGAATATAGGGAACTACCTCGTAAATTACGGGGAGAACTTGCTCTTGATGATATTGCAACAGAACTTTCAAGTCAAGGATTTCATTTTAGGGATGGCGAGGAACTAAGGCAAAAAATTTTAGCAAGCCAGAAAGCATCTATTAGGGCAGGAGAACTTATAAATAAGATTGAAAGCGGTATCAAAAGAGACAAATTAAAAACCAAGAAAGAAATTACTACCCTACAAACTGAACTTATCAATCTTGTAGAAGAATCGGGATTAGTGCCAAAAGATAAAGCTAAGTTTTTAAGAACAATACGCAGTATTCAATCCAGAGAACAGTTACAAAAAGCAATTCCCAAAATAGAGAAAATACGAGAACAGACCCAGCGTTCCGAACTTGTTAGCGATTTAAGAAAAACATTTAAGAAACAACCCACTAAAAATCTACCTATTGAGTATAAAGAAATAATTGAGAATAAAAAATCGGAAATACTACTAAAACAAAGACGACCAAAGACTAAGGCACGGCTTGAGAGTATGCGCCAATTCATTGAAAGAATGGCTGAACAAGGTGAAGAAATAAACATTCCACAGGAAAAACTGGACTTGCTTGATAAGAGGTCTGTTGACGAAATGACTACCCAAGAACTATCGGACTTAAAAGAAACAATACAACGGCTCTATCATCAGGGAAGGTTGAAAAATAAATTATTGACTGCACAGGAAGGCAGACGATTTGATAGCTTAAAATCCGAAATTGTAAATGTTATCACGCAAGGGCAGGGTCTTAATGAGGATAGCACTATTGTAAAGGCACTCCGAGAACAAAACGAGAGCTTAAAGGGGCAGACCCTTGAGAAAATAAAGAACTACATCATAGAGAATATGCGCCCTGAATTGATGTTAAGTCTTTTAGATGGCGGAGTTCCGGGGATAGTTTCAAATACTGTTTTCAATCCTTTATGGGAAAGTCAGAAATCGGAATTAAACGAAAGTCAAAAGGTAATAGATACTATAAAAGATATTCATAAGGACTTGAACTATGCGGAATTTTTCAATAAGAAATACGATGTAGGAAGATTTGAAGGAATTACCAAAGACCAAATGGGTTTTATATATGCCAATTCTTTCAACGACTCTAATAGGGCGCATTTAACAGGAAGCGGAATTACTGATGAGGATATATCTGCTATTGATAATTTCTTATCAGATAAAGAAAAACAGGCAGTCAACGATATGATTCGCCTCTATGACTATTATCAGTATCCTATTCTGGACAGGATTTTTATGGAATTGGAAGGTGCTCATTTAGGCAAGGAAGATAACTATTTCCCGATAGATAGATTGGAAGATATATCTTATAACAAGGAACTGGAGAAAGATATTTTAGAAAGAAACTATGTCAGAAAAGCAGGAGTAACAAAGGGCTTTACTAAAGAGAGGGTAACTTCTACAAAGGGATTTACTGAATTTTCTTATTTCGGAACTATATTAAGAAACTATCGCAAAGTAGAGCATTATAAGGCGTTTGCAAAATCCATTAGGGACGCTAACAAGGTGCTTAATAATAATAAAATTAAAACTGCTATCAATGATAATTTTGGCGAAAAGTATCATCAGACATTAGATAAATGGCTTAAAGATGTGGCGTATGGTGGTGGTAAGCAGTCTATGGCTTCAATAGATAAGTTCGTTCAATGGCTAAGAACTAATTATGCTGTTGCTGTAATTGGCGGTAATTTATCTTCTGTAATGAAAGCTCCTGTTTCATTCATACAAGGTGCTGAAATGGCAGGCAAGTGGAATACTACTAAAGCACTTCAAAAGTTTATACTTGCGCCTTTAGAATGGGATTCAAAGATAAATGAAAAAAGCACATTGATGAAATTCCGACCCATGAGAAGTGAAAGAGAATTAGGGGAAATAATATCTCAAAGAACAACAAGGGGACAAATAAGTAAATTAACGGGTTACCAACTTATAAGAGAAAAAAGCATGATGCCTTGGGTAATTGCAGATAAGACAACCTGCGATATTATATGGCTTGCCTCTTATGAAGGTGCTTTATCGGATAATATGACCGAAAAACAGGCAATAGACCATGCTGATATGGTTATCAGAAGAACTCAACCGACAAGTGGGGCTTTGAATCTACCCGATACTTTTCGCGGTCCAGAATATCAGAAGTTATTTACTCTATTTAGAAATCAACCGAATCAAAATTTTAACTTGTTATTAGAGAGTGTCCTTAAAAAACAAAAGGGGAAGATAAGTAATACTCAATTTATGAGCAATACAGTATGGTATTTATTAGTTCCTTCTGTATTATTTGGTGTAATTTCACGCAAGAGATTGCCAGAAGATATAGGCGAACTTGCAAGGGATATATTAAATGGGGCTTTGGGCGGACTTATTTATTTAGGAAATATAACAAATATGATGACAATGGGATTTATGGGCGCTACAACCCCGATTGAATCGCTATATGAAGATATTTATAACGCTTATCGTTCAAAAGATATATGGAAGAAATTAGATAATCTTGCAAATATGATTAGCAAATTAGTCGGGTTCCCATACCTTGCAATAAAACGAATAGCTAAAGGCGAACCATTTGGGAGACCTGCGAAGAAGAAAAAAGGAGAGAAGTTAAAAAAGATTTAATTATGTTTATTAGAGGTTTTACCAAGAGCAACGCCAATAAGGACGAGAACTATGGCACCTACGCCTATAAATAATTCAAAGTTTTGTCTGAAAAATATTTCTATGAATAAAAGTATAGCAGTTATAAGAATTCCGAAAAATACGAGAATTGCTATTAACCTTAATGGGTCATCATTTTTCACAATGTTGAATATATCCCTACAAGGAGCATTTGTCAAATGATTGAATACAGAATTCCATTATTGAATTACACTCCTTGGCAGGAGCCGGTAAAGGATAAGGATTTGTCTACTCCGCCGGTTGCTCCGTCCAAGGGCGACCAGTATATTGTCGGAGTAGAAGCCACAGGGGATTGGACGGGTGAGGACGACAATATCGCGCTATGGACTGGGACAGAATGGACTTTTGTTGATGTTAAGCGCGGGTTCTTCTGCTTTGTAGAGGACGAGGACGAACTATATACTTTTACAACTGAATGGATTGTCTTTGCTTTGTTGTATGTTGACGAGCCGATTTTCTCTGCTTGGCTTGCTACTCCGCCTAATATATCCATTTTTACCAATGACGCTGGTTATTTAACCGAAGAAACCGACCCTCTATCGCTACACCTCGACCAGACAGCACCCCAAACTATTATAAATGGCGTTCCCTTAATGACTACTGCGGTTGACGAATATGGTTCGTGTAATCAGTTAGTCAATATGTGTTATGTTCGTGGCGCTACTTGGTTATTCCCACCAATTATAGAGTGGTATGACCCTGTGGCAGAAGAAGGGTTGCCGGCAGACCCGGAAGTTGGCGATAGATACGGTGCTGATAGTACTGGTTATGGCTGGACAATAGATTATATATACGAATGGGATGGCGAGGAATGGGTGGAGTCGGAGCCAGAAGACGGATGGATGATATGGTGTTTATTTGAACTTATGTTTTATGTATTCTTTTCAGGCGGTTGGATGGAAGAGGGGTCGGGCTCGTATGTGCCTTATACAGGCGCTTTATATGATGTGGATTTGGGGACAAAGAATTTACTTACCGAAGGCACTCTCGGGGCAGGGGCGATAACGGGGACTTCATTAACAGACGGGACTCTTTTAATAGATGATGGTGTTATAACAGGTGCGGTTAGTGGTGCGTTCTCTGGTGATATGGTAGTTGATGGGTCTGTATATGGTTCGGAAGGTGTCAATGCTACAAGCCCTGAATTATTAACTGACCCTTCTTTTGACAATGCGGCTGTATGGGAATATTCCGTTTGGACTTGGGAAGCAACCTATGGTGCCTATTCAGGTGTTTTTCATTACAATAGTAGCAGTGCGAATTATTTAAGACAACTTGTCCCATTAACGCCAGAGGCGGGTGCTGATTATCTTGTATCAATCTATTGCGAAGGGACGGGAAATCCCTTAAAAGTAAAACTGGGCGGGATTACTAAAACAACAACCTACGGAGTATTTGGGGCATATTCTTGGATTATACACACCTCAAGCACTGCCGAATTTGAAATTGAGTCTTATAATGGGACTAATGTATATGTAATTTCCGCATCCGTGAGAAAAATAGACAATTTTGTCGCCTACAATGCTACTTTGTATGGGACATTGAGTGTAAATAGCATAGATATTCCAGGCGGAGTGATAATTGGCTCTAATATAGTAACTTCCAATGAATACCTAAAACTCTATGGTATGGTTAATATTACAGGTGATGGCTTCCCTTCTGCATTAGGGTTCTGGACAGGGAAAAGGTTTATTGACTCCACTTCGGCTTCTCATCTTAAAGCGGCTGTTATTGCGCCGTTTGGTTTGACTAATGGATTTGTTGGAGCGGCAAATTATGTTTTAGGTTTTTACGATATAAAGCCCGCCACATCAGCAACAGCCGCAAAGATTTATATTGACCCCACTACTGGAGATATAGGTATTAAAGATAATGGTGGCGTATTGTTTGGCACGGGTGCGGAATTTACTGATTATTCTACTTACGATACTTGGAAACACGATGCAAAAATCACATATACAGGAACTTATTGGGATTATGATATTTTAAGAACGACATCGGCGATGAGGTTTAATCCATCTGCTTCTGGTAGTTCCTTAGCAACTAATTTTATTTTTTATGCTCCAAGCGGAACAATTTTAACTCTTACTGCTTCGGATTTATCAGCGACTTTTGGTGGTGCTTTATCTGCTCTTGAAATAACTGGCTCTAAATTCCTACACGATGCCGCTACCTACATAGATAAAGACGGCTCTAATAATATGATTTTTGTTGACGCAGTTACGGGGTCAAAGACATTGGCAGAATTGGCGGCGGCAGGTGGTAGCGGAGCGCCTACAGATGCGACATACATTGTTCAAACGGCTCACGCAGGATTATCCGCAGAGCAGGCATTGGGTGCTTTGGCTACGGGTATCTTAAAAAATACTACTACAACGGGAGTGTTATCAATAGCGGTTGCGGGAACAGATTATTTAATTCCAACTAATAACTATCCCCAGCGTGCTACTATGTGGCACGATGAGGCGACTGTTATTACTGGTAATGCTTTAGCAATAATTTATATCACCTCTACAAATATAGCCAGCCATGCTTATCAAAATACAGCCGCAGATGGTGATAGTTTCTCAAACAGTTTTTTCTTGAAAGCAGGGACTTATACTTTTTCGGTAATAGGAACTACTGCTGATGCCGCTGGAAGAGTAGATTGGTATATTGACGGAGTAAAAGAAGTCAGTTTACAGGATTGGTATGGATCTACTGCTTGGGGAGTAACGAAAACTGCTTCAGTAACAGTAGCAACAGACGGTTATCATCAGCTAATAGGAACGGTAAATGGTAAACACGCAAGTTCAAGTGACTATATTTTACAATTAACGAAATACTGGTTCAAACCAGCAACAGATGGGGCAAGAGAATAATACAGGAAGGGATAATTATGGCTGGGTGTTTTCCTATGAAGCAGGGCCAAGTGAAGAATGGGCAGATTTATCAGCATCCGAGAACGCAACTTCGGCTAACAGACCAAAACTTATAATTAACTATACAGAGGCAGGAACATTTATACCGAAGGTTTTAATCTTATGAACGGAAGGGAGAAGATTGATGGAAAACGGTAACGGGAAAGACAGAAGAAACGATATAGGTTATAAAATAGGCGGGGTTATTCTATATGCTCTTATCGCTTTGCTTATGATGGTATTCCTTAACAGAACCTATGATTTGGCTATAACCGCTCAAGACAAGGCATCAATAAACGAAAAGGATATAGCGGTTCTTAAATCACAGACTACAGAAGTTTTAAGAAGGTTAGAAAGCATAGATACAAAAACAGATGTGATTTCCGAAAAATTAACAGAGATAATGCGAAAATAAAGGGGGTGAATAGAAATGCGTATCAATGTTCAGGTATTGATTAGGGATGTTACACAGGACGAAGGCGGTAAAGAGAACCTGTCTATCGCACAGGTTGGCGAAGTCGTTTCTAAGACGATAAAACGCCTTGCTAAATACAGCATTTGGGATATAGCCATGCTGATTAAAAGGTATAGGAAGGAGAGGTAAGAATATGGCCGAACCTAAAAAATGGAATGAGGTTTTATATCGTTTTTATTGCAACATTACCTTTTATAAAGGGAAAATGATTTTGCCTTTTCTTGCGATTTTGCTAATAGGATATATTTTTGTTTATAGACCTCTGCGCGATAAATGGATTGAGCAGGGAACAGGGCAACTTAATAAAATATCGGCTATTGATATTCAAGAAATCCCAGACATAAAAACAGCGTTGGACTTAGGGTTGAACAATTTTACATATACAGTTAATCCTGAAACAGGCGAAAGCAAACTAATAGCAAGTGGTGGCAAATTCAAATCTGCTGACGATAAAAGCAAACTTAAATTCGTAGGTGCTATTGCCTTTGAAGGCATGGATGTAGGCGGCGCTTATGAAATGGGAAGTATGGCAGGATTTAATTTTGACTGTCCTATATTACTGACCCGTTCCTTTGGTGCTGGAGTAAGTAAGGACTTTACAGATAACTTCTTT
>Ga0307434_1002011_pt1 | contig 10114 bp, 7 predicted proteins | sample SalMarWE160220MG_FD_202156 | JGI IMG/M metagenome (GOLD analysis project Ga0307434, IMG submission 202156) | Salt marsh sediment microbial communities from the Plum Island Ecosystem LTER, Massachusetts, United States - WE1603-220 | ecosystem: Environmental > Aquatic > Marine > Intertidal zone >...
CACGCCTAGCACAAAAAGCTTCCAACTTTTTCATTACTTTCTCCAGATTTATATTTATATTTAAATCTACTCTTTTTACTCCCATCCCCTCTCCAAAGTGTAAACCATGTGCTTTGGTTTTAACACAAGTAATTATTTTACCCTTGACAAGCCCCCTATTTTTTCATACACTGGCAATTATAATGGGCATCGAAATTTACGTAAAAAGTTTATACGTAAGAATAAAGTTAGATTTTCGTAAAATGAAGTTTGTTTAACTCTAATAAATAAAGAGATAAGGAGGTGTTATGAAAAAGTTTAGTTTTGTAATAGTTTTGTCGTTGTTGGTTAGTGTAGTCGCCTATGGAGTGGATTTTTGGTACAGTGACAATCCATCCTCGATACGTACTCATCCAGATTATAGTTACGTTGGTATTGGAACGGGTGCTGCCGGTTATAGATTAAATGTTTATGGTACAATACAAATGAGGGGTTTTAAATTACCGACAGGCAAACATGATGGTTATGTTTTAACCTCTGATGGTAATGGCGTAGGGACCTAGCAGGAAGTTATTGGTGGAGGAGGTGGAACGTGTTATTGGGATGATAATGGGGATGATATTCATTGTACAAATAGTGGGAATGTTGGTATCGGTACGGATAATCCAATTTCAAAATTGAGCGTTGGAGGTGATGGGAATGATTATACTGGTATTTTCGGTCAAGGCCCCACTACAGGTGGCAACTCAATTGGCGTCTACGGTAGACCTGGCGCTGCCTACGCTGACGCTATCGGCGTCTACGGCGAAGGCGAAAAAGGTGTTTACGGCATAGCACCCACCTACGGTGGTTATGGCGTCTTCGGGAGAGGCACCGGAGACCATAGTTATGGCGTTTTCGGCCGAGGTACCTACACTGGTGTTTATGGAAGGGGCGATATCTATGATTTTTATGCTGAGAGTTCGTCAGGAAAAAGTTATTTTGCCGGTAAAGTCGGTATCGGTACGCAAAATCCTCAATCCAAACTTGCAGTCAATGGAACGATTACAGCAAAGGAAATTGAGGTTCAGTTAGAAGGCTGGCCTGATTTTGTTTTCGAAGATAATTACAAATTAATGCCTCTTAATAAACTTGAAAAACATATTAAGAAAGAAAAAAGCCTGCCGGGTATTCCTACCAGTAAAGAAGCAGTAGAAGAAGGATTGAAATTAGGTGAAATGCAGGCAAAACTTCTTGAGAAAGTGGAAGAATTGACCCTTTATGTTATTAACCAAAATAAAGAATTAACTGAATTAAAAAAAGAAGTCGGAAATTTAAGAGAAGAAAATAAAGAATTAAGACAAGAAATATCCTCATCGTCAAACTGATATAGAAGTAAGGAGGAAATTTAATGAATTTATTAATACTTACACTTCTAATCAGTGTTACCGCTGAACCGATCGATTCATTGGAGGCGAAAGGAGATGCTGAAACCACTTCAGAGGAGGTTGAACAAGCTTTTCAATACACTTTTGGTATGGATACCTATCGTGCTGGATTTAACAAGGGTTCTATATCGACCAATACTCTTGAAGAACAGATAAATACAACAAATGGTAATCTGGAATTGAAAATAAAGCTTTTAAGTCTTCCGATAAGAGGGAATAAAACTTATGATTTGTACCTTACCTACAGGGGTTCTCCGTTATCCATACCCGGAATGCAGATACGTGATGTTCAGCCTTACAAGACATATGGGTATGATGCCCCCCCTTACAATGTTGAAGATTCTCTTTTTAAAAGTGCAAATGATAATAAATATATAGTAACATCAGATATGGGCAATTGTGGTTTGGGTTGGAATGTGATGCCTGGTGAACTATCTCTTAATCCGAAATGGCAAGAGCACTATATTTCTAATGACAGCTGTTATAATAAAAGAAGAGATGGTTTTATTCACTTAAATGGTGGAGAAAAGTATAGTATATATAACATTGATCAAAAGAACACATACGATTGGTGTATAAGTGGTAAAAGAAATTGGAATTTAAACATAAATGTTTATCAAACTCTTTCTACCCCCGTATATACTTATGAGTTTGGCGATTATCCGGTAGAGTATCCAAATCCTAGAAACGTTATATCCGATCATAGGGAGTTATATCCATTAACGAAAATAACAGACCGTGACGGCAATTATGTAAATATAGACTGGTGGAGTGATGATAGTCCTCCGGAAGCAAGGATACCGCAGAGAATCTGTACACCCACGGATACATGTTATATTTACGGAGATGATATAGCCGTAGATACTGCCGATTATTGTCTGTGGGATTTCTGGGTAATTGATTCAATTATTAGAAATGTAAACGGAGAAAAATTCAAGGTAAATTTTCACTATCACCAGGATTGGTTTCCCTTGATATTGGAGTACTGGTATGGGCATGCCTTTGTGCTTTTAGATTCGGTAGAGTTTTTAAAAAATGGGAGTAGAAGCAAGTCTCCCTACCGATTTGAGTATGAGGACACTTTAGATGCTTGGTGGTATCCTGATTCCAAACAGGGAGAGCTTGTCGAGTTAATGACTCCTGATGGCGCCAAATATGAATATACCTATGACAAAAAATCTTATAGTAAATGCAAATATGGTTCTCGTGATTGTGGCTGCCCTTACGAATCGAGCTATAGGGTCGTGAATAAAAAAGTTGTTACTCTACCCGACACTGCTCATATAGAATCCGGAGATGGTTCTAATCCGGATGGTGTTTATGAATATGAGTACTTTTTTGGAGAATCGGTTGGACCAAGTTCTGGGCATTGGTGGAATCGTGGAGGGGAATATGGGTGGTACTGGTATCCACTAACATATTATCCAATTTATGATAAGTGCACAATCAACATGCCAGACACAGGAAGTATAACTTATTTCAATGTCGATTCTACATATGTAGATAATCTTTTAGATGTTATAGTACGAGGTTGGCCGATTCAGAGTTCTTGCAGTCATGTTGCTTCTGTAATTAGGCCATTTGAGAGGGAGGAATTTTACGGTAAACCTTATAAGATAATGACCTATAATAATAGTGATGATAGATTGAAATTGGAGCAGTTTTATTGGACCATAACCGATAAGGTGCTTCCCTGTGATGTATTTTTAGAATATCCGCTGCATCCTTTTTTAAGATGCAAAGCAGTGCAGATGGATCCGGATGATGACACTATAAAAATGGGAGAGGAAGCAAAGGTTTACTATTACCCGGAATATGACAAATACGATAATAAGAAAACCGTTCATTTTTTAGGAGAGGCTACGTTGACAGGTGATTCTTCTTATGATGTGGTTGGTAACGGCGGGCGATGGCGAGTATATGGTATGCCCGAGTGGTCAGATGCTGATCCGTTGGACAATTGGGAGGTAAGGAACAGTTATCTTTATGAGGTTAATAGTGATTATGCGGATGCTTTTCTTTATAATCTTGTAGATTCGACTTTTAAATCTGATTATAATGAAAACCTTGTTCAAAAGGCGAAATTCGAATATGATAATCCATCTCACTTAGTAAATATAGATCCTAATCCTCCTTGTCATGATCCCGAATATGGTACATCCCATACCATCCGCGGGAATCTTACCAAGAAAACCGAATGGATGAATAATACCGAGAACCGTTCACAGCAGTACTGGTATGATATATGCGGTAATCTTGTAAAAATGAAAGATTATTTGAATTATGATTATGAACTTTATTATGGTCCCGCGTATGTGTTTCCGGATTCAGTAATATCTCCGGATGGATTCAAAACTGATTTTAATTTTGATAGAAAAGGGAGACTTACTTCCATTATGGATAAAAGCGGTATAGTTGACTCTTTTGAGTATGATATTTACGGTAGATTAACAGAATATCGAAAGGGAGTTCCCAGTGACCTGATTTTAGTTGGGAAATATCAATATAATGATTTTACAAGAGGCGCAAGGGAGATTTCTTATAATTCTACCAGTTCTTATGATGTTATAGACTATTCTTATGATGGATTGGGGAGACTTATTAAAGAGGAAAGAGCTCTTTCTAACTCTGTAGTTAAGGATTATATATATAATGGTAATGGGCAGGTTATTAAACAGACTCAGCCGAGATTTGATAACATTTCTCTTTATGATGCTGATTATACAATCAAAACATTCGATGGTCTCGGTAGAGTCACTGAAATCGAATATCCTTCGGATGGTGAAGACGAATATGTTGAATATTTCTATGATGGAGATATTACTACAGTTTTTGATGAGGAAGGGGATTCTACAAAGTTAATAAATGACGCATCTGGTAATTTAGATACAGTGATAGACGCTCTTGGCAATGAGACCTATTATTGTTATGATGTTAACGGGAACTTATTAACAATAGAAGATGCGGAGGGAAAATTTACCGACTTTTATTATAATTGGTTGGGAAATTTAGTCAGGAGGGAAGGACCTGATAGAGGTATCGATACATTCGCTTATGACGCGAATGGAAATACTAAATATCATAAGAATAATTCCGGAGATGAAATCGAATTCGAGTATGACGAACTTAACAGAATTGAAATAAAACGGGTGAACAATCAGGTAAAAGAAACATACTATTATGACAGTTATGATAATGTCGGAGGTGATACTTACGATCCTCCTGATGATATAGAATATCCCAAAGGAAGACTTACCGGCTTTGAAAACGCAAATGTAAAAGAAGTTTACTATTACGATAAATTTGGTAATTTAGCTCAGAAATTGATATTCTTATCGACTGGATATACAGATACAATTGAATATTTTTACGATTTAAAAGGAAGATTAACTAAGTTACAATATCCTGGTGGTGGTTATAAAGTCGAATATGAATATGATAAGTTAGGAAATATCTCTTCAGTGGAAATAAATGACGGGGAAATAGTTACTCTCTCATCCACAGCAGCGGGTCTTTTAAGCGGTGTTCATTTCCCGGGCGGAGTTAAGGATTCACTTATGTATAACCCGAGGAACTGGATGGAATCGATGCACATAGAAGGTGTTCCTGATCCATATTATACAAATTATAAAGAATTTTATTACAATAAAAGAGGAGAATTGACTGAAGAAAAAAGAGGGGACCCTCTAGAACTCTATGCAAGTTACCAATATGATTCTCTTGGGCGACTTACAAATGAGGATAGAGAGGGCGAAGATAATGACCACTGGTTCACTTATGATAAAGTTGGGAACAGAACTATTGTTAACGGTGAACCCTATGATTATGAAATGGGAACTAACAAGTTAAGATACATTGGACAAGACATCGAATATGAATATAATGAGATAGGATGTATAAGTTCAAAAACTAATGTAGATGATACGACGTATTTTTATTACGATCCTGAAGGCAGGCTTACCGAATTAGTAATGCCCGGTGGAGATACCACTTATAATTATTATTATAAGGGACATCAGAGAATAAGAGAGGAGAAACTGGTATACGGTGGTACTACGACAGAAGACCTTGTATATTTATGTGAAGTACTTTCTGTTGATTTTACAGGGGGTATACTCGAAGCGGTTTTCCTGGACGGAAACAAAAATGTGCTTGGAACTCAATTATTGGAAAATATACTGGATACTGATTCAAATTGGGTAACTTTATCCGGAAATATTCCGGAGGAAAATTTTCCTTCCGGTACTTTTACAATAGAGTTGAGAGTAAGAAGGACGAGTGGTAGCAGCGGTGATTTATGGGTTGGTGACATGAATGTAGATTTAGAGGAGGTACAGAGCGGGACTGTTGCTGAGGCATCAAATTATTTCTACGATAACGCGGGAAATCTGATAATGGTCGATGATGAAAACTCCGGGGAACCGCCAACGGTATACTTCTACGCGGGAAATCGTCTTTTAGCGAAAGAAGAGGACGGAGACCTCCATTTTTATCATCTCGACCGAATAGGTTCACCTGTTATGATTACGGATGAGAGTGGGAATGTGGTGAAAGAAAAGAAATACGAAGCATTTGGGAATTTAATCTGGGAGGAAGGTACGCTTGATGACAACCGCGAATTCACAGGTAAAGAAAAAGACCCGACTGGTTTTCATTATTTTGGTGCAAGGTATTATAGTGGTGATATCGGAAGATTCCTGAGCCCCGACCCCGCTATCTTATATTCTCAACTTTTGGATTTAGCTCATCCATTAACTCTACACCCATACGCTTATTGTCACAATGACCCACTGAATTTTATAGATCCATGGGGATTGTTTGAGGAACCAGAGAATTGGATGCTGGGAGAGGGTGTTACTGTAATTGGCAGAAGGCCTTTCGATGCATATACTTGGTGGAATGAATATCAATTTTTCAATTCTTCAATGTCTTCACCTCCAATGATAGATAATACTAGGGTTGTTTATGGAAGAAGAGAAGGAGTGTCTGCTTCGAAATTTCTTCTTGCGGATATGATGGGTGAAGGAGCAAACTGGAGCAAAAACAGTTTAATCAATTTCAATAAAGGATACGGAAATCTTAACGTTGCGCTTGTCAGCCATTATTTGGTGGGGGGAACATTTGGGGTTTTGAAAAGTCAAGCAGGGTGGCATGTAGAAATTGGTTTAATTACGGGAAATCCAGGGGCTTCTGTAGGATTAACTCGTTCTACAAGTATGGTAACATCTGGTTTCCATTCTGCGGCACAGGTAAATGCACAGAATATAACTTTACAAGCTGGGACTTATTTGAGAGATGGGTCTACTTGGGGGGAAGGTGGTTTTGGAGCAGGCATAGGTCCTGCTGGACCCTCATACTCAGCTTGGGGTGGAGTCATTTATGTCTCACCCGCTTTGCATATGTCTGATATGGGAGGAGGTAATGAATGGAGATCGTCTGGTGGTGGATTTTAATCTAATGGAGGATATTATAATAGGGGTTATAATCTTATTACCGTTTTTTATTGCGGGATCTTTAATATTGGTTTTCAGAAAGCAGGTTGCTAAGTATTTCCAAAGGTTTTCTATGGAAAGTTTTAAGCGAAATCCTTGGATGAGACACTTCCGTAAAGGTGCCTACAAAAACCTTAATGATATGGATTATTGGTATAAAAGTGTAATAAAGTTCGGGATTTTTATGATTATAGCTGCGGGTTTTTTTCTTGTTATGATTTTTCTTTGATGTAAGAAGGATTAATAGATAATGCAAACTATAGTGCATATATAGTAAGTAAATTAAGAGGAGCTTTTAGAATTAATATGATAAAAAGTAAAGTGTTTTCTGAATCAAAGTTTGTTCTCCTAATACTTCTTTGTCAATTAAGTTGTATTAGGGTAAATCAACACGATTATTACAAAGCGATATCTTCCGCGAATAAAACTCTTTGGCTCTTATTTAATAAAGAGTATGAAAAAGCCTACAATGAATTGCATCTAGAAGCTAAAGAAAAAGTTCCTTTTGAAATTTTCCGTGAAATGATGCATATGGCCTTTTGTGATAAAATGGCAGGCAATGTAAAAAAAATGAATTTTGATTATTACTTACCGGTTACTGGAGAAAAGGCTATACAATTATACTATAAAGTGGCTTACGACGATCCAAGAATGGGAAATATATTGCATCTTGTTTTGTTGGGAGATGCTGTGAAGGGGTACAGAGTATATATTTTGGATTTCGGAAATGTTGCTAAGTATCCACCAAATGTGAAGTACTTTAATCAGAAAAAACAAAAAATTAAAGAGGATATTGTAATTGAGACTGATACAATAATAATAACTCCTGATTCTTCGAGAGAAAGGTTTAAATTTTATTAATATCAGTTTATCTGTAAATATATCGGGGTCACCTCCTGTTTAAATTAAAGGGGGATAATGGGGACGGTGCTTGACAGGTTGTTACGGAACAAGCCTTCAAAAACAGTTTTATAGGTGGAACATTCTAAATCTCGCATTTAAAAAGAAGATTCAGCTAGAATCGGTCTTTATAATTAACCTATTTTGATTATTACAAATTCATTCTATATTTTCTCTCTAAACAGGACTTAATTGCGGGGACTTTGCAGCTATTGAGATTGCTTCACTTACAGAAGGTGCTTTCTTTTTAACTGATTTCCCTATCTTTTGTAGATTATGCCCAATACACATTAAATTAAATTCTCCTCCTACTTTCTCTTTACCTCTCAGGAGAAATTGCCTGTATCCTAAATTGAATTTTATATTCCCAAATGGAGGCTCTGCTGTATGCATCCGTTTCTTATAAGATTCCCAATTTTCTTGCTTCAACATTTTCGCTCTGTTCCTCTCCACTATCTCCTCTCTAACTCGCCTGTATATCTCCCTATATCTCCCTCTGGTACACTCACCTTGATATTTACATCCATTACAACCATAGCATTTATAAACTCTCATATCCTTGCCCCTCTTCTTCCTTGATTTGAAAAATTCTAATATCTTTCCATTAGGGCATATATATGCATCCCTCTCCTTATCGTACTTGAAATTTATCTTATCGAACTTATATTTCTCATTATATACCTTATATACCTTTTTCTTATTAGGATCATCTATTAAATATTTTCCTACCTCTCTATTCTTTGCTTCTTTCTCTAAATACTCAAGATTATCTTGAGTATGATACCCTGAATCCCCCTTTATTTCCTCTATTTCTCCACCAACATTATTCTGTGTCTGTTCTGTTAATGGTATTAATTGATTACAGTCAGCTGCATTTGTGGAAATATCATTCGCAACAATAAATTGTTCCTCTTCATCTACCGATATCTGTATTAACGGGGTCAGACCTTGAAATGTGAAATGATTGATATTTTTACCGATTGACTTTCCACTAAATTCGTCTTAATATATTTTCATGAAGTATCCCAAACCAAATAAAAACTCTGTGCTCTCTGTGGCTTTGTGTGAGAATAAAATTTACGAAGCATTTGGGAATATAGTATATTCTTCGGGTACCCTTGAAGACAATCGTGAATTCACCTCGAAGGAAAAAGACCCGACAGGATTCCATTATTTCGGCGCGAGGTATTATTATGGAAATATCGGAAGATTCCTGACCCCCGACCCGCATACGTTGAGCCCGGGGAATATTGATTTGAGTAACCCGCAGGAGTTGAATCCTTATGTTTATTGTATGAATGATCCGCTTAAATATGTAGATCCTGATGGTAGAATGATAGAAGAAGTTGCTAGTATGCCTATTTTGATGAAAATAGGTTCAATTATTGGAAGCGTAGGAGTAGTTTCTACACCTATTGTTTGGGGTGGTGCGATCGCAAGTGCAGGTATAGCTTCTTATGCTTTGACAACCGTAATAATGGAAGCTAGTGCTATGTCTGCTCCAGCTTCTAAGGGCCATTACTGCCCGTTGATAGGTGGTGGTGATCTAAATTTAAAAGACGTGGGATGGAGATACCCAGCGCCAAATTTATATGATTGGAATGGTATGATAAAGTGGGGCAGAATTCCACCTGCTGTAAGATGGTTATTGGGTTTGACCTTAACTGGAGTGGTGGTAAAGGAGACTAAAGATATATATGATGAAAGGAATGAGATTAAAGAGAATTTAGAATATCAACCTATAGATGATAATAAGGAGGGGGTACCAATAACAAATCAAAGTGTTGGTGCTGGTGCTTCTGTTGGTGCTGGATGGGCTGATCCCGGACATAATGTTTGGAAAGATGAGAAAGGACATTTTCATATAAAATAAGGCTAGAGGAGAAGCGTCAGCGTATCAACAGTATAAACGGGTTCCACCCCATTTGGTATTATTGAAAGTAAACGTCATGGGGCGATGTATTTACCTGCTGGTCCTAATGGTAAATAGTATTTGTGGAAGCTAGAAAGTTAATCTTTTTATGACAAATAGAATTATTTATAATGCTCTACTATTTTTAAGTAATTATTTTGAATTAAGTGGGTAAATATTATTCGAAAAACCTGCAATTGTGATATATTCTTTTGGGAAATTACAGAGAATGTCTTTTCTTTAATAAAACAATTAAACATTGTAAATACAAAATAACGGTTAAGTGTTATATTTTCTGTAAAAGTAAAACGAGCTGGTTGAAAGGGCCACTAATTACCTTATAATAAAAATTAAAACGGGAGGTAAAAAGTGACCCAAATAAATAATAAGGAAATCAAGGGGAT
>Ga0307434_1002015_pt1 | contig 10100 bp, 10 predicted proteins | sample SalMarWE160220MG_FD_202156 | JGI IMG/M metagenome (GOLD analysis project Ga0307434, IMG submission 202156) | Salt marsh sediment microbial communities from the Plum Island Ecosystem LTER, Massachusetts, United States - WE1603-220 | ecosystem: Environmental > Aquatic > Marine > Intertidal zone >...
GCGCAGGGCGGGCTGAACGTGTTCAACGAGTATTATCGATGTGGGGTAGCCGATTATTACCAGACTATCGACGATGCGTTTGACATGGGCTACCCGCCGCCTGAGCTGTCCTTTGTGGATAGCAGCGCGGCCATGCTGCGCGGGGCGCTGTCACAGCGCAACGTGTACAACGCGGGCGCGACGCACAAGGTAACCGAGGGAATCCGCAACCTGCGGCGAATGATATTGGACGGGCAGGGAGTGCGGCTGTTGAAAATACACCCGCGCTGTGTGCAGTTGATCGGGGAGTTGCAAAGCTACCTGTACAACGAGCGGTCAACGGCTGCGCAGAGTGGGGAGCCGGTTCCGCTCAAACTTGACGATCACGGGCCGGACGCGCTGCGTTATATGGCGTGGCACCTGAAAAATACGTAATGGCTATTGGAGCAACCAATGCCTGACGAAACACAGATCATGAAACGGCAGTCCGTGCAGGATTTGCCGGACGTAAAAAAGGACAGCGGCTTTTCGTCTCTTTGGGCGTGGTCGTATCGGGAGAGTGACGGCCTGCTGCCTGCGTGGGGCACGCGCCAACGTGAGGAGAAGCTGCGCCAGTACTACCGCAGCTTCTACGGCACGCTGATCCAGGGCGCGTTTGCCGGTTTGCTCAAGCGCATTGTGTCTACGCCCTGGGAAGTGGAGGGGCCGAAGGCGGGCGTTGAGCGTTATCAGGATTTCTTGCGTCACGCGCAGTTCGGGCAGGGCTGGCGGCAGTTCCTTATGCCCATGCTGCTTGACTACCTGCGGCATGACATCGGCGGCTTCGCTGAGGTTATCGGTCCCGGTAATCCGATGAGGGCTATGACCGGCCCGGCAACCGGACTCGCCTACCTCGACGCGCTGCACTGCTGGCCGACGGGCGACCCGGAATATCCGGTGATCTACGTGTCGCGCAAGGGGCAGAAACACATCCTGCACAAGACGCGGGTGCTGCGTTTTGTAGACATGCCAGACAGTGACGAGGATCAACCCGGCGGGATCGGGCTGTGCGCGTTGTCGCGCTCGATGATGATCCTTGAGCGACAGATCTTGATGGGGCGTTACATTGAGCAGCGCCTTGACGACAAACCGCCGCCGGGGATCATGCTGGCGCGTAACATGACCGAACAGCAGCGCAATCAAGCCGCCGCCGCGTATCACAATGACCAACAGCGCGATGCACGGCCTATCTGGGGGCGCACACTATGGTTCTACGGCTTGCAGGTCGAGCACCCTATCGAATTGACACCGGTCGAATTCAGCAAGCCGCCGGAAGGGTTTGACTACCGCGTATACACGGTTGACATCGACGTTCCCATGTTGGCGTTGGCAATCGGAATCGATCCACAGGACATCTGGCCGCTGACAGGCAGCACTACAGCGGGCACGGCTACGCAGTCAAGCATCCTGCACGCGAAGGGGCGCGGTAAGACGTTCTCAGACATCCTGTCAATGTTGGAGCGGGACTTAAACGATGTTTTGCCTAAACGGTACGAGTTCCAGTTCAAATTCAGTGACGGCGATCAGGACAAGGAACGTGCCGACTTTGCCGCTACCTGGACATCCACCGTCAATCAGATGGACAAATACCTGACACCTGACGAGGCGCGGCGCTTGCTGGCAAACCAGATCGAGCCAGTCAAAGACGTGATCACCGACGAGGACGGCACAGTTCTCCGATTGGGTGACGCCGATCCGAAAGACCCGGCGACAGCGGATGACATGGGCACACCGCCAATGTTACCGGGGCAGCAGGTAGATACCGCGCCCGCCAGTGAGACGATACCTGTCACGGGTGGCGAACCTGTTGCAGCAATGCCAACCGTGCCCGTCGCGGGCACTGCACCTGTGCGGGGAGGCGGTTCCGATACAGCCGCTCCGGTTAACATCGACAGTACCCAGGGATTGAACGGGGCGCAGATCGCCGCCGCGCTGCAAATTCTGGCGGGGGTTGTGGACGGCACGACCGTTCCCTCGGTGGCAATTGAGTTGCTTATGGCGTTGGGTATCGAGCCGGAACGTTCCCGCCGTATGGTAGAGGATACCGTGTCGGGTGCCAAGCCCAAGGAAGAACCACCTAAGCAGGCACCACCGCAGTTTAACAAGCCTGCCCCTGATGACACCGAAGAGAAGGCGCTTAAGGATTTCGGCGGCACGCGCGCCGAATTCGTGGCAAACGTGGCTGACCTTGTGGCATCGGCGCAGGCAGGCAGCATCAACCGCCGTCGGTTCGGGATCGTGTTACGGGCACAGCTGCGGCGATTGGGGCAGTATGCGTTTCTCGATGGGCGGGAGGACGGCGGGGTAGACCGTGACGAGCCGCTTGACGACCGGGAACAGCAGGCGCTGGCGGTGTGGCTGAGCGACCAGAATCAGTATATTGGCAACTTTGCGCAGCGGGTGTTTGGCAATGAGTTGTCAGGGTCGCAGATCGAGATGCATTCCGAAATGTGGGCGAACAAATCCTTACGTGGCGCGTTCCAGTTGGGGCAGGCATCAGCAGCCTGGAATGCCCCCTTTCGTTGGGTATATGGCGATACTGAACACTGCGCCGACTGCCTGCGACTCAATGGGCAGGTACACCGCATGAGAGACTGGCGCAAGCGGAATCTGTTACCGGGCAGCAGCGCGTTAGCCTGTCACGGCTACAACTGCAAATGTCAACTGGTGCCAGCACCGGGTGAAAAATCAAGGGGGCGATTCTGATGCCTTACGATATTCGAAAGCGGGACGGCAAGTACTGCCTGTACAAGGAAGGCACCGACGAACTGGTAACCGGTTCGTGCCATGCTGACCGTGCCGAGACTGAGCGCATGGCGCGGGCGATCATGGCGAACGAGAACAAGGCGACGGTGTACAAGGCGGCAGACGGCACGCGCCACATGTTGATCGTCACCTCCAACAGTTACAAGGATCGAGAAGATCAGACGATCACGACCGACGCGCTGACTGGATACGTAGAGCGCCAGTGGCAGGGCGAACAATTCGCCGGGGACAATGTGCTGCTGTTCTGGCACGATGGGCCGCCGATTGGCGATATTGTGTGGGCTGACATGGAAGGGCCTTTCCTGGTCGAGGTCGCACGAGAACGCAAGTCGGGCTTACCGATGCTGGAACACTACACCCGCGCTATCTGGGACCACGTCGAACGTAATGACGAGGACTGGGGCGCGTCGCACGGGTTTGGGTATGATGTAGCGGACCTGGAACCCGACGAGGGGCGGGGCACATTCAAACAAATTCACAAAGTTGAGACGAGCGTTTTGCCGCGTGAATATGCGGCCAATGCGCTGACATACTCAGGAGTGATCATGAGCGACAAACGAGACAAGACGTTAGATGCGATTGCCCCCGGTTGGGGCCAGCGCATCCGCGAAGCGTTGGGCATGGCGAAAGCCGAGCTTGACGAACAGGGCGTGCAGCATAAAGCATTGGGGCCGACTGTGACCAAAGCCGATCTGCTCGACGCCATTGAATACACGGTGAAGCGCATCAACGAACAGACGGTCACCAAAGCCGCAGGCGACGACTCCGCTCCGGTGGACGTTCGCGCCGAAGCCGAGGCCGTGCTTGATGCGCTGATGGATGTGCCGACGGTGGATGTTGAAGCCGCCGCCGCCGTGTTTGCCGAAGGCGCTGAGCCGGTCGAGGAAGTTACGCCGGACGCTGACACCGACGCGCCGGAAGATGACAACAGCGCCGAAGTCAAAGCGCTGTTTGACAGCATGACGAAACAAACCGCACTGGTGACGCAGATCGTTGACGATCAGGCGGCATTGGTGGAGGCCATGCAAACCATCGGCAAGGGGCTTGAATCTGTGGCCCGGTCCGCTGGTAAGATCGAATCACTGGAAGTGACGGTCAAGGCGCTTGAAGCGCAGTTGAATGACCGCCCGCGCCGTGCGACTCGCGCACTTGAAACTGCTGTTGAAAACGACGACTTGCCCGAACCTGTGCTGGATGCGCTGAAAGCGGCGCAGGGCAAGGACGGCGACTTCTTCGGCATTCCGCTTCACAAATTGCCGCCTAATGGGGCGTAACCGACAAGGAGACAGGCTACAATGACCGACAAGATCACGATCAAGGGTCAGGACTTTGACCCTGAAGTCATCCAGAAGATGATTGACGCGGGGCTGGCATTCGGCACCAAGAACGACCCGGCCTCGACCACGCCGACCAATGCGCAGTTGCACGGCCCGCTGGCTGACAACTCCGGTAACTGGGGACCGTTCGCGGAACCCGGTATCCGCCCGACGATGCTCAGCGCTATGCAGCGCCCGAAGTCGTTGTCTGCTGTGCTGCCGCTGATGCAGTCACGCGTGTACAATGAGAAGATCGCCATCATGACCGGCGTCACCGAAGAAGGCGGCACGAACGCCGCCAACTGGTGTGGTGACCCGCCCGGCCCCGGTGCGCTGAAAAAGTGCACGCAGTGGTACAGCTTCGGCAAATACTACGTCAAGGACAATCTGGCGAAGCTGGCCGACATCGGCCTGAGCCGCGACTACAGCGACGTGCCGCGCCAGATTCTCAACGCGGGGCGGGGCGGTGGCCCTGGTGCCACTGGCAACCCGTTCATCCCCGAATCCGTGTTCATGTTGGCGGACACCTACAGCCTGCTGCGCTATCAGCAGTTCCTCGTGGGCGTGTCGGCTGAGCGCGACATCTGTCACGTGACCATCCAGGGTAATGCTGCAACGGCTTACACAGCGACGCAGCACGGCTGGATCGGCGAGTTTACTGGCCTCGACAGCCAGATCAAGACGGGCTACACGGACCACGACACCGGCCTGACGTGCCCCGCCGCTGACTCGGTGGTTGAGACGTTCAACGCAGCGGTAACGGGCAACAACGACGCCGCCAACCGCACAATCGTGCAGGTGTGGCAGGACACGATGTTTGCACTCGAAAGCCGGGCAGACGCTGCCGGGCTGATGGGTGTCACGTTCGTCGCGGTCATGCGCAAGGACCTGTTCTACGCGCTGACGCAGCAGCTGGCCTGCAACTTCTACACCGCCCGCTGCACGTTCTCCAACAACAACGCGCAGAGCCAGGATGCCCGCGACATCGAAGGGCTGCGACTGGCGATGCTTAACGGCTCCTATCTGCTATACAACGGTATGCAGGTGCCGGTCGTGTTTGATGAATGTATGCCTCGTGAAACCCTGGGCAACCAGTACTACAAGAGCGACATCTTCATTGTGCCGCTGTCGTGGCAGGGGATGCCGTTGACCTACTTCCAGTACTTCCCGATGAACAATCAGTACGCGACCGAGTTTGCGCAGATTCTCGGTTCCGGCGTGCAGTATCTCAACAACGGGTTGTGGCTGGTGGGCAAGCGTGATACGGGTCTGTGCCTCGAACATCACTACCAGATGATGCCTCGCGTCATCCTGGAAGCGCCGTTCCTGGCCGGACGTATCGACGATATCTTCTACAACTACTATGCTCAGAGCCGCGAGGCCCTGCCGGGCGAATCGATGTACGCTGACGGCGGCACCTCCTACTACGTGGCATAACGCAGCATAAGTAACAGCCTATTGACAGAATGAAGATTTTGCAATAGGATCGAACTGAGAAACGCAGTCTCTCGCCCCGGTGAGGGGCTGCGTTTTCCATATTCGAGGTGAATAAAACCAATGAAACGATATAAAGAATACGACTATTGGCTTGTTTTTCCCATTGCCAACAATGATATACGCTGGCATTGGAATAAGCATACACACGACTTGTATTTGAATTACAGTACCTCCGATGAATTCTACAAAACCGCCACTGTTTGGTATGAAGTATCTCCGCTTGTGCAACGGTTGTATCTTGAAAAGTGGGGCGCTGAATTGTGGCCCCTTATTAAAGATTATGTGTTGATTGTTCAGGATCACCTTAATCGCAAAACTCACCTCACGCAACCTCTAGGAGTAAAGCACGCTGAGCAGCGTTCAGCAGAGATAATCATCAATGAGATTGTTGATGCTTTTATGCTGTCGAAAACAGGTATGCACAACGGTTCTGGCCTATGATGAATACTACCGTGATCATCCCTGTCGGGCCGAATCACCACGATCTGAGTGTTCGCGCCATTGCCAGCGTGCAAGATCAGACGACGGCGGCGGCGCTCATTGTCGTGCATGATACCGAGCGGCGCGGCCCCGGATGGGCGCGTAATCAGGGCATCGAGCAGGCGGACACGCCGTTCGTGCTGTTCCTGGATGCCGACGACTGGCTCAATCCTGAAGCTGTGCAGCGCCTCGAAGCGGCGGCGGCGGGATGGGATGGGTATGTGTATGGCGACTGGATCATCGGGAACGCTGTGCACAAGTCGCCGGAGCCGTGCAAAGCATGGCGGCACGGCACGCGCAACATCGTGACGGCGCTGGTGCCGACGGTGGCAGCGCGTAAGGTGGGCGGCTTTGATGAGACACTGCCCGGCGGGGAAGATACCGACTTCTACCTCAAACTAATTGCCGCCGGGATATGTGGCAAACACATTGATTACCCCGTCCTCAACTACCGGCCCGAAGGCGAACGCGGGCGGGAGTATGTGGCAAGCGGGGCACGCGACCGGGTACACGCGCTCATGGATGCGCGTTATGGAGTAAGGGAAATTGTAATGGGATGCTGTGGAAAACCTGATAAGCCGGACACCACGCCGGAGCCGATTGAAAACGGGGTGCTTGTCACTCCCGTCTGGCGCGGCAATCGAAGAGTTACAGGCGGGGTAACGGGGCGCGACTACGGACGGCAGTCAGCGCCAAAAACATTTTACATCGACAGGCGCGATCTTGATGCGATGCCGAACATGTATCGCCCTGTGCAGGTCGGAGATGCCGAACCGGAGTCGCTGCTTAACCCAGCCTTCCCGATTGCACGGGGGCTACCGGCGCTCGGCGACGCTATCTTTGGTGAACGGCGCGAGGCCCCGCAGGGCACGCGCTACACACCGCCAACGGCAGGGCGGCAAGCGCCAGACCTTGACGCGGTGATTCGCATGGGGCGCGAAGCGTTGGAAGCGGCGCCAGCGTCGGAACCTGCGCCCAAGCCGAAACGCACGCGCAAACGTAAGGCGACGGCACCGAAAGCAGAGGTTATTGTCGAGGGTGAGGGTGCATGAAAGTGTACATTGTGCGTGCACGAGTAGTCGATCATCTTTCGCCTATGCCGATAGGCGTGTTTGATAATTTCGCGCTGGCGAAAAGCGAGCTTGTCAAATTTCTTGAGGCCATGTTTCCCGGTTACGAATGGCTGAACTGTGGAAACACGTTCCCTGCCCCCTGGCTTGCAGTGGAACGGGTGGGGCCCGGCACAGAAAGCACTCTAATAAGATATGGAGACATCAAGGGGGCAGTTATGAACGAGTTAATGTCCGATGCTGCCGATTGGGTGCGTCTCAAGCCAGAACTTGACAGCATGGCAGAAAGAGCGAAACGTGACTGACGAAATCGTCTTTGTCCGCACGCGCCACGAATACGCCAGCTATGCCGACCTATGGCGGCTTGTCGAGCTAACCGGCTTCCCGCTGATCTACCCTGACGAGGTGCCCACTCAGGCACCGGATACCACGTTTATCATCACGCCCGCCAACGGCGAGTGGCGTGACTGGCCCGAAGATCACACGACCGGGCATATCGTGTTTTGGAATCTGGAATGGGGCAAGGGCGATCCAATCCCCTGCGCCAATGAGGTGTGGACTTCGGATGCATGGCACGCTGAGCGCATCGGGGCGCGGTTCGTGCCGTTTGGCAGCCACCCCGATCTATGCCCAACCGAACGCGCCGACGCGCCCGACTACGACGCGATCCTGCTGGCCTATCGCAACTGGCCCCGGCAGGTTGCGGAGGGCGCGCTTATTGACGCGGGGCTGACGGTTGCGCCGGATGGGTGGGGCGAACACCGCCGGGATATGTTGGGCCGGACGCGCTGTATGGTGAACGTACACCAGCATCAGATCATGCCGGAACACTGGATTGAAGAAGAATATCCCTGCGTAGCGGCGCAGCGGTTCGCGGTGGCGGCTTCGGCGCGGATTCCGCTGATCGGCCAGACCATGTACAACCCGCTGCCGTTTATTCCGGGCCTGCATTTTATCCCGACTGCCATGCCGTTTATTGCTAATGTTGTGGCATCCCTCACGCCACAGCGCGGCGAAGAACTGGCGCGGGCCATGCACCTGCTGCTGTGTGAGCAGCTTCGATTTGACAAGGTGGTCAAGGCTGCGGTTCGGGGAGGAGTAGAGGTATGAAAGCAACAGTTAATCTGTTTTGGGTCGTGGTCAAGGCTGAGCCGAAAATTAAAGGCTCATACCAATTTTTTCGCGCTGGCCCGCTGTATTTTGATGAGGTATTCAGAACCCGCGCCGCTGCAATCGAGCGCCTTAGAAGCAACCGCGACGGCGATCTGCTCTTCAAGGAAGAGGAAATCGTTATTGTCGACAATACTGCCGCATTCCTCATGCTTTATGAAACAGGTGCATTTTTGATTAAGCCCCTGTTGGAGTTTTCAGAATAATGAAAATCATCGCTTTCACCGCTCTTCACTACGGTATGGACTACCTCGACGCGGCGATCCGGTCGGTCGCGCCATTCGTGCACGAGTGGTACTTTGCCTACTCTCCGGTTGGCAGTCACGGCACGCGCACCCACACGGTATGCCCGGAGTCAGAGTCGATGTTACGCGCCGAAGCTGAGCGGGCGTTTTCCCGCTCCCCGCTGCAACGTGGCTTCGATTACGCATGGTATACACAGGACTGGAACCACGAGGGCGAACAGCGGGACAGCGTGTATACCATGTGCCCCGACGCCGATCTGATCATCGTTGTGGACGCTGACGAGGTATGGGCACCGGAAGCGGTCGCGGATGCAGTCAGGGCAGGCGCGGCGCAAACGACGCATGACGGTCTGCTCCCGTTCTGGCACTTCTGGCGCTCGTTCGGGTGGTACTGCACAGATGGGCATCGCCCGGTACGGCTGATTCGCCCTGACATGCCTGCTGGCAACACGTACCACGACCTGCCGCCCGTATACCACTTCGGTTATGCGCAGCGCTTAGAGATTGTGCGCTACAAGATCGGGATACACGGGCACCGGACAGAGTGGCGCAATGACTGGCTGGCGCGGTTCGAGGCGTGGACCCCGGCGGGGCCGCACAATGATCTGCATCCGGTGGTGTATGATTTCTGGACGGCGCGGCCATTTGCCAAAGAGCAGATGCCCGCCGTGCTTGCGGAACATCCGAACTATGGAAAGGGAATTGTTAGATGACTAGATTTGCCATATTCTTATATCTATCGGGGCAAACAAGGATTGTCGGTTATCCAGAAGGCTTTGAAGAAGTCTACACGACTGTGCCGACCGCAGAATTATCCAGGGGCGTCATTCTCGATCTAGATAGGTTTGACCAAAGCGCTGATGATTTATTCAATGAATTCAAGCAAGGGGCGCGGACCTTTGGCGGACCTTTGGCTGAATTGCCGTTTATTCTGGATAATGACGGGCTGGATTTCGAGAAGCGTATTATGTGGTTTGACGGCTTGGCTTTCACCCTCATTCCTATGTGGGCTGATGAAGTTCCGGGCCTTAGTATCGACCATGAAAAATATCGTAGTGGGGATATTGAATCTCATCCTAAGGCCAAGATACACTTTGAGCGCCCGCTAACGCTCGAACGAGATGACGGCGAAACCATACTAAGAATGCACTCCGAGACACGATATATCGAAGCGGGTCCCAAAACAGACGCCTTTATCGCCGAGCAAAGGCAGCACAATAAAGAGAAGGATAACGAATGACCGACATGAACATTCTAATCGCTGGATTACATCACCGCGTAGGCACTGCCCGCTACATGACCGACGCTTTTGAGCGCCTGGGTCATGACACCCGACACATCGGCTACCTGCCCGGCAACGACAACCCCGCCGACTCTAACCGCTGGCTGCCACAGGGCGACTGGCACAAGGCGTGGGAGGGCTGGACGCCGGACCTCGTGCTCTACATCGACACGATCTACCACACGTACCAGCACAACGTATACGGCAGCGTGCCCCACGTGACCGTGTGCACGTGTAACAACGTCTGCAACATGAG
>Ga0307434_1002018_pt1 | contig 10092 bp, 5 predicted proteins | sample SalMarWE160220MG_FD_202156 | JGI IMG/M metagenome (GOLD analysis project Ga0307434, IMG submission 202156) | Salt marsh sediment microbial communities from the Plum Island Ecosystem LTER, Massachusetts, United States - WE1603-220 | ecosystem: Environmental > Aquatic > Marine > Intertidal zone >...
TTTGGAAAGAGATATGACGATATCGCCTGGCCGCTGGGCTTCGTGCCCCGGCATGTTTTCCACCAGGCCGATGATGCCGATGGCATTGACACGGGCCTTCCTCGCCGCCAGAGTATGCATCAACCCAACCACAGCCGCGGCTCCTCCCATATCGCCTTTCATGTCTTCCATGCCGGCCGCTGGCTTGATGGAAATACCTCCGGTATCGAAACAGACACCCTTGCCCACGAAGGCCAGGGGTTGAGCCTTTTTCGATCTGGCTCCCATCCATTTCATCACGACGACACGGCTGTCATGAAAGCTACCCTGCCCGACACCGAGAAGAGCGCGCATGCCTACCTTCGCCAAATCCTTTTCATCCAGGACCTCGACATCAACCCCAAGCTTTGTAAGTTCCGTAGAACGTTCAGCGAAGGTGACGGGATTCAGCACATTGGCCGGTTCGTTGACGAGGTCCCGAGCCAGGGCAACACCTTCATAGACAGCATGGGCATCGGCGAACAGTTTTCGGGATGCGTTAGGATCGTCACATTGTATGGTGATTTTTTTGAGTTCGGATTTAGATGTATCTGAACCCTCATCGTCATCCTTTGTTTTGGACTTTTTGGACTTATATTTGTCGAATTTGTAGTTTCGCAGCAATATGCCGAGTCCAATATCACTCGCGGCTTCGGGCGTGATACCTTTTTCTGCCTCCTCATTTTCAGCGGCCAGGTCCAGAATAATGGTGGCTTCAGAATGTTCCGTCCCTGTCAATCGGCCTTTAATGGTCCCGCCGAGCCTGATCCAGTCGTCATTTTTCATGTTTTGGAGATCACCGATGCCGATCACCAGAATACGAGGTTCTTTTAAACCGGCCGGACTCAGCAAATCTACGACTGACTTTTTGTTGCCCTTGAATTTCTTTAATTTAATCGCCTTTTGAATGAGTCCGCCGGCTCCCTCGTCCACCTCAGCCAGCCGCGATCCGTACTGGGGGCCCTTTCCTGCCAGAAAAACCACGACGCCCCTGGGTTTGGTGTCCTGTTTGGCAAAAATAATTTCAACATCATTAGTCATTGGCGGACTCCTTTGTTAGGGGTGATTTTTTTGTGACTTTTCCGTCGGTTAGGTTTGTTGATCGTGATAACGTGCGGTAACGGCCCGTTGCTTGGTTCGTATCTCAACAGAGCTCCCCCAGCAAAAATGAATGCCCAGCTTGAGACATGTACAGTTTCCTAATGTCTGTTGGTGAAAACGGTATGGGCGTATGTATTTCGATTTATTGGAGAACTCTATGACATACTACGTTGTGAATTCACACTATATTTCAACCACTCGGAAAAGCTATATTCATCCTCAACAAAAAACTCAATTGCATGAGGATAAATTTTCCCGTCTTTGAAATCTGTCTAAATTTGTGCAAACAATCGTGGTAGTCTTAGGTTGGATCATTTATTTTGCGACCATTCTTTGCGACCATTCTTTGCGACCGTTCAATGGCATGATTTTAACCTGACTTGAGCCGTCAGCGCCAAGCTTGATTTAGGGAAAGGCCGGTTCTTGGATATTTACAGCCGCTATCTGTTCCGACAGGCGTTCACAGCTCTAATGATGATTTTGGGATCGCTGACGGCTGTGGTGTGGCTCGCCACGGCCCTCAGCCAGCTCAAGCTGATGACCAGCCAGGGACAGTCGCTCGCGATCTTTACAACCATGACGGCGCTTTCGATTCCCACTTTGATGGCCATGATTGCCCCGATAGCCCTCATGATTTCCTGTCTCCACACCCTCAACCGGCTCAATAATGATAGTGAAATTATAGTTATGAGCGCTGCAGGCGCCACCGTTTGGAAGGTTGCTAAGCCACTGGTATTATTATCACTTATCGTAACCGCCGCAATTGCTGTGGTGAATTTTTATGTGCAGCCGAAAAGTCTGCAACTTCTTCGCCAATACATTGTCCAGGTCAGAACCGATCTGATCTCTCAGGTGCTGCAGCCCGGTGATTTCAGCAGTCCGGAAAAGGGCCTCACATTTCATATCCGGGAACGGACCCGCAACGGTGAATTGCTCGGTCTGCTGATTCAGGATGAACGCGACAAAAAACAGCTTATCTCCTATCTGGCCGAAAAAGGCGTAATCTTTAAACAGGGGGACAAGGCCCTGCTGATCATGACCAATGGTCAGATCCAGCGGCGGATCTTCAGTGACTCGTCAAGTCCTGCGAATTCACCAAAAAGCAGTGACATTCAGCATATTGCATTTGATAAATATGTATTTGACCTCAACCAGTTCGGCGCCAAAGATGAGGTCGTCTTGAAGCCGCGCGAGCGCTTTATTTCAGACCTGATCAATCCTCCGAAAACCGATATCTACGGCACCATCGATCGTTTTAAGGGCGTTTTGCGTTCCGAGCTTCATGAGAGGATTTCAACGCTCCTCTATCCGGTGCTATTCGTCATGGTCGTTGTCGCTTTTCTGGCGGTGCCACGCACCACCCGGCAGGGTCGCATTCGCGCCGTCATTTCGGTCATCGTGGTAGCCGCTATCGTCAGAATTCTTGGCCTGGTTTTCCTAAACTTGACGTCAAAACACGTCGCCGCGGTTCCGCTCGTCTACATTTTGCCGCTGGCGGCGATCGTCCTTGCCACCTATACCGCCCACACCAGAATGGCCATGCGCCGTGAAACGCGAATCGGTCACGGATTTGCCACGTTTTTAGGTGCTTATATCAGAAGCTGATTTGGGTCGGCCAGGTCGCTGGCACTCGTGGAATAAAACATTAGATAGTTGACGCCGACAGGAGGAATAGATAAGGCATTACAAATAGATGAGTGAGTATGATCAAAGATTGAGAAAATAACGAACTAACGGTCCTTAGCTGTGCCGGAAGTTAGCCAAACCAGATAATAATCAGCTAAGCCAGATTATAAGATAAATGCTAAAGCCAATGAAGTTTCTGGCGGGCCGGGGGGCTAGGCATAATAAATGCTGAGAATGGGTGCTATGGGGATCATCTCAAGGTATATTTTCCTTCGTTTCATGGTATCTATTGGCGCCGTTTTTTTTGGCTGCCTGATGTTGATTTTCATGATTGATTTCGTGGAAATTCTCCGCCAGTCGGGAAAGGCGGGGACTGTTGGCCTGTTTGAAGTCTTCTTAATCACATTCCTGCGGGTGCCGGGTTTTGCAGAACTTACCCTGCCCTTTTCCGTTCTGATCGGCAGTTTGGTAACTTTTATGTTCCTCTCGCGCAATTCGGAACTGGTCATCATTAGATCTGCTGGAATGTCGGTCTGGCAGTTTGTGTTTCCGGGACTGTTGGCTGGGTTGTTGATCGGCGCTAGTGCTGTCAGTCTTTACAATCCTTTAGCGGCGGCTGCCAAAGCTGAATCTGAAAGATTATATTCCGTGGTTTTTGGCCGCGAATCCTCTATTCTGCAGAATAGCAGCTCAGGGGCCTGGTTGCGGCAGGACGGAATTGACGGTCAGTCCGTGATTCACGCCAAGGCGCTCGCCAATTCAGGTACTCTGCTAACTGGGGTCACAGTTTTTCAATTTGATCGTCAAAAAAAGTTCTTAGAACGGGTGGATGCGGTGCGCGCAGAATTGTACGACGGACGCTGGGAATTGTCTCAAGTCTGGGTTAGCAGCCCCGGACGGGAACCGGTTTTTTACGAACGTTACATTTTGAGCACATATTTGTCGCTCACTCAGGTCAAAGATTCCATCGGATCAGCCCAGTCAATTTCGTTCTGGGATCTTCCAAAATTTATCCAAATAGCTGAAAAAGCTGGACTTTCTGCAACCAGATACAAGGTTCAATATCAGGGGTTACTGGCCTTGCCGGTGGTTTTGGTGTCGATGGTGCTTTTAGCAGCAACATGCTCGCTTCGAAGCTTCCGATTCGGTAATATTCAAGCGATGATCTTGGCCGGACTAGGGACCGGTTTTGGATTTTTCATACTGGCCGAAGTTTCTCGAAACATCGGCATTTCTGGACTGACGGCACCTGTTGTTGCGGCTTGGGTGCCTGTTGTGCTGGCGTGTTGCCTCGCGTTGACGGTGTTGTTGCACCAGGAGGATGGCTAGGTGATTGATGTCCGCGATAGGCGGTCGGATTTGAGGGTTAGGCTGTGCTTAGGCAGAGTCCGCGATCGGTTGCGGGCCGGATTCCGGCTCGCCCTCATGTCATTGCTGTTAATGTTCGCGGTCCCGCTGTTCGGTGCTGATTCCCGTTTCCACGGCCGGTTGCCCGTTTTGGCGACATCGGCGCTGGCCCAGACGTCACCATCAATCGAAGCGGACCTGCTGAACCGCATAAACCGGCCTAATGATGAGGAAACACCACTTCTGCTGCAGGCCGACGAAGTGACCTACGACAATCAGAATTCAAGGGTAATTGCCAAAGGCAATGTGGAAATTTATTACAACCAATACACTCTGCTGGCTGACCGGGTGGTTTATGATCAAAGTATCAATACCTTGTCGGCCGAAGGCAATGTCCGCATCAAGGAGCCGGATGGTGCGGTTGTCAACGCAGATCAGATCACGCTGACTGATGATTTTCGGGACGGGTTCATTAGGTCCCTGCGCATTGTGACGATCGATGAAACCCGCATTGCCGCCCGCACCGCCCGGCGAATTGATGGAGAAACAACAATCTTCGAGCAGGGTGTGTTTACGCCTTGTAAACCATGCGGGGATAATCCCGATAACCCACCGTTATGGCGAATCAAGGCGGCAAAAGTCATCCACAGGAAATCTGAAGGCACCATTGCCTATGAAGACGCGTCCATGGAGTTTTTTGGAGTTCCCGTCGCTTACATCCCGTTCTTCGAACATCCAGACCCATCAGTCAAACGAAAGTCCGGATTTCTTTTTCCGAGAATAGCTCATTCGGACGATCTGGGATTTATGGCCGAAATGCCCTATTTTTTCAATCTGGCGCCCAACTATGATTTCACTTTCAGTCCCCGGGTTGTTTCCAAGCAAGGACTTCTTGTGAAAGGTGAATGGCGCCACAGATTGAACAATGGCATTTATAATGTTCGCCTTGCCGGGATTCAAGAAACGGATCCTGACGCGACCGAGGATGTTGATAATGAATTCCGCGGCAGCATTGTCACTCGGGGCACATTCAGTCTTGGAAACTGGTGGAACTGGGGTTGGGATATTACTGCTGAAACCGACGATACATTCAGAAGATTTTATAAGCTGGACAGTATTCTTGCCACCGATCGAATAAACAAAGTTTATCTTATCGGGCAGAATGATCGCAATTACTTTGAAGCCAATATGTATCATTTCGGCGGGTTGGTGGTTTATGAAGACCCTAATCCAGAAGCGAATTCACGGGTTCATCCCGTAATCGACTATAACTATATTTTCGGTGAGCCCGTGTTGGGTGGCGAGCTGAGTTTCAATTCCAACGTTCTCAGTCTGTCCCGGGACAATGATGGTACCATTTCCAACCGTTTGATCACTGAATTGCGTTGGCGGCGCCAGGTCATTGACCCCGTGGGCCAGGTCTTTGAACCGTTTTTCAGTGCCCGCGGAGACATTTACGGCATAACGAACTATCTGGATCCCGAGAAAACGGGTGTGATCGTGCCGACGACCCCGGACGAAATCGAAGCCTATCACGATGAAAGGACCGTTACCCGGGGGATGGCCACAGGTGGATTGACCTACAGCTACCCGTTTGTCGCCCGACAGGCAGCGGCATCTCATGTGATTGAACCGATTGGTCAAATTCTGGTTCGACCAAGCCTGACAGATCAAACCGCTGTTCCGAATGAGGACGCCAGAAGTCTTGTGTTTGACGACACGCTTCTATTCGAAACCGATAAATTTTCTGGTTATGATCGCATAGAAACTGGTGTCAGGGCCAATGTCGGAGCCAGATATACGGTACAGCTGGATTCCGGCGGATATGCCCGGGTCGTCGCCGGACAGAGTTTCCAACTGGCCGGAAATAATCCGTTCCGGCCTGATACCGGACTATTTACGGATAATTCTGATTACGTCGCGGGGATTTATTTTGAACCGATTGAAAACCTTCGTTTCATTTCCCAGCATCGGTTTGACGAACAGAATTTCGCGACAAGGCGCAATGATTTCACCATGGCCGCAGATTATGGTCCATTTGCCGCCGCAGCAAACTACGCCAATATCAAACCCCAGCCCGATCTTGGAGTTTTAGACAACCGCGAAGAAATACTGGGTGCAGCCAGTCTTAAAATCACTGATCGCTGGAGTATATTCGGAACTGCGCGTTATAACCTGGAAGATAAGGAATTCGTTTCTGATGCCGTTGGGGCAAGATACTCCGATGAATGTTTCCTAATATCGCTCTCTTACACCGAAACCTTTATTCGCGACAGGGATATACAGCCAGACCAGACCCTAGTTCTACGGGTGGAATTCAAACATCTCGGGGGATATTCAGTCAGATCCGGTAATATTGATGATTTAATCACAGGCTCCTCTGATGACAGCTGATTTCTGGTGACAGTAATTTTCCTGGAATAGTAGCGCTGTCCCAGTTGGGACGATTACAACCACAACCACTTTTTTGATTTTGGTTTATGTCGGTTGACGAACTGGCGCCGATAACATGCGCAATTCGATATCAATTGCCATGGTTAGGCCATGGTTGGTGAATATCTAAGAAGAGTTCTTCAAATTCAATTTAATTCTTGATATTTTTATTTGAATTAGCGTGATTCGAAGTGTTTCCGAACGATTCTTGAGCATTCAGATTGAGCTGTGTTCAATGATCGGAATTATTTCGTGGCATTGGAAATATTATGCCAGCGACACTTGCATGTGAACCGGATTTGAGAACGTCAGTCTCATATAATGCTAAAAATGAATTTCAGGGAATCTGAAAATGAAATTGAATAGCGGAAATAATTTTAAAAATTTGTCTGTCGGGTTTGTCTCCGTTCTGCTTTTTTTTCAAATCATCGGTCCTGGTTTATCCCAATCTGTTCAAAAGATTGTGGCGCTGGTCAATGACGAACCTATTTCCGGCTACGACGTCGACCAGCGCATTCAAATTATGCTTCTTAATTCCAGAGAACTTAGGTCACAGCTGAACAGTACAATGAAGTCCAAGGCAACTTCGGATCGCTTTCGCAAGATGATGATTGCGGCACAACCTCGGTCAAAGGACGAAGCATTGGAAATTAGAAATCGGTTCATCAAACAAATTCGCCGCGATGTTACAAATTCCATGCGGTCCAAGTTCAAAGGAAAAGCCCTTGAGGAACTAATCGATGAAAAACTTATGATGCAGGACGCGAAAAAGTCTAACATCACGGTGTCTAATGAAGAACTCGATCAGTTCGTTACTAACATGGCTAAAAGCAATAAAAATCCCAAAACCGGAAAGCCATTGAGCAAAGAACAGTTCCTTGATGGTTTGCGGCAAACCGGTGTGAGTGAAAAAGCCTTTAAAGAAAGAATACGCGCCAATATTGCTCTTCGCCGGGTTGTTAGTCAGAAATATGGTCGCCAGATATTCGTCGGAGAGCAACAAGTCGACCGCCTGCTTGCAGAATCCGATGACTCTTCAATCGAGAAGACCACTGAGTTTCAGCTCCAGAAACTGAGTATTCCGTTGCCTAAGAATGCCGGTCAAAGTGAAATAGCTCAACGTCTGCTCGAGGCAGACAATATCCGCAGTCGCTTTAAATCGTGCAGCAAATCAAAAGAGTTGAACAACACAATCAAGGGGCTCCGAATTCAGTCATTGGGGAGGCGTACCGCGGATCAGATAGCCCAACCCACCCGTTCATATGTTATGGCTGCCAATGTTGGACAACTGACCCCGCCAGATGTTAATAATAACGGAATTGTGTTGTATGCTGTTTGCGCGAAGCGTCAGGTTGCTGGCAATCAGCAAAAACGCCGGGAAGTTCAAAATGAATTGCGCCAGCAGGAATTTGCTGTATTGAGAAAACGCCATCTCCGAAACTTGCGGCAGGATGCCTTTGTCGAGTATCGTTGAACTCCATTAAAGCAGCTCTCTTTGATAATTGAATTCTCTTTGATAATTGAATGGCGTCTGGTTCTACCCGTCCGGTCACCAGATCAGATATCTCTCCCTCAGTTCAACTAAAGTTTGGGTCCGGAAAGATCTGTCATGCTACATTCGATCAGCATACTTCGGGTCGGCCGAACCTGGCGATGGCCGCCCCATTTTTGATATTCGGGCGGACTTAATATATTTTCTGCATATAAATTTTGATTTCCCTTTAATGTTATGGTTCTGTCATGAGCGACAACCCTTTTAAAACTGACAAACCACCAATGACGACAAGGCCAAAACAAGTACAAGCCCCCATTGCCCTGACCATGGGAGATCCTTCCGGAATAGGCTTGGAGATTACCGCCATGGCCTGGGCAGAGCGAGCAGCCAACAAGCTGCCTGAATTTTTTGTAATCGCAGGTATGGATGTCTTTTTGGAGCGGTTGGTTCAGCTGGATCTGAATTTACCTCTTCAATCCATATCTTCCTCTAATGAAGTTTCTTCTTGCTTTGACAACGCCGTGCCGGTTCTTCCGATATCCGTCGCCGGACCAGTGAAGATCGGGAAACCTTCTGTCACCGCGGCTACCAGTATTATAGCCTCAATAGAGGAGGGAGTAAGAGAGGTCATGGCCGGCGACGCCTGTTGCCTCGTTACCAACCCCATTTCCAAAAAATATCTTTATGAAGCCGGGTTTCGCTATCCCGGCCATACGGAATTCCTCGCTGCCTTGTCCCGGAAATATGGGGTGGACGCGACCCCGGTTATGATGATGGCCAGCGACGAGCTGAAGGTCGTTCCCCTGACCATACACATCCCTCTTGACGAAGTGTCAGACCATTTATCTGAACAGCTTATCGTTAGGACCGTTGAGACCGTCTGTCGCGATCTCCAATCTCGTTTTTCAATTCGATCTCCGCGAATTGTGGTCACCGGTCTCAATCCCCATGCCGGAGAATCTGGCACACTCGGTCTGGAAGAGCAGACCATTATTGAGCCGGCAGTCGAGAAATTAAAACGACAGGGAATTGATATTAAAGGTCCTTTGTCTGCTGACACCCTTTTTCACAGGGCTGTGCGGCGTTCCTATGATGTTGTGGTAACAATGTACCACGATCAGGCCCTGATACCGATAAAAACAATTGCTTTCGACACGGCGGTCAATGTCACTCTCGGTCTGCCATTTGTCCGGACATCACCTGACCACGGTACGGCGTTTGATATTGCCGGAACTGGCAAAGCCAATCCGTCCAGCCTTGTCGCGGCTTTAAAAACAGGCTTTATGATGGCGGACAATCAGAGGAGGTCGGCATGTGAGTGATAAATCGGACCTCCCGCCGCTTCGGGAGGTTATCAGGAGCTTTAAGTTATCGGCAAATAAAGCCCTTAGTCAGAATTTTATACTTGATTTGAACATTACTCGACGCATCGCCCGCGAGGCTGGTCCTCTGGACGGCAAAACTATCATTGAAGTGGGGCCCGGACCGGGTGGACTGACACGAGCCCTGCTGGAGATTTCAGATTGTAAGGTTGTCGCAATCGAACGGGATCAGCGTTGCCTGCCGGCGCTCGACATGATTCGCTTACATTATCCCGATCGGCTCAGAATTGTCATTGATGACGCCCTTGAAGTCGATTACACGGAGTTTGCGACGGGTGGTGCCACCGAGATTGTTGCGAATTTACCTTATGGTTTAGCCACAATGCTGCTCATCAGATGGTTGAAATCCCCGAAATGGCCGCCCTGGTACCAGAAGATGACACTGATGTTTCAAAAGGAAGTTGCCGAACGTATTGTGGCGACTCCCGGAAGCAAGTCCTACGGACGTCTGAGTATCTTGACATCATGGTGTTCTGATGCCCGAATTCTTTACACCCTGCCCGCCCGTGTTTTTACACCTGCTCCCAAGGTTGATTCCGCATTAGTCGAAATTGTCCCAAAAACCCGGGATCGGCCCCAAAATGTTCTTGAAAGCCTGGAACGTGTCACCGCCGCCGCCTTTGGTCAACGGCGAAAAATGCTGCGGCAGAGCTTGAAACAGATTACCCAAAATCCTGTTGAACTATTGGA